>ERZ1034949.367-NODE-367-length-30670-cov-87.019664_pt1 | contig 30670 bp, 35 predicted proteins | sample MGYA00520590_ERZ1034949 | MGnify/ENA primary metagenome ERZ1034949 (study PRJEB33766, sample SAMN09781752) | gut metagenome | biome: gut microbiome | host: Homo sapiens | place: Madagascar | study: EMG produced TPA metagenomics assembly of the PRJNA485056 data...
TGCCCTTAAGAATATTCTAATAAGAGCAATTACATTGTAACAATTATATATTCATGCCTTTTTGTAATTTTTTTGTCTGTTTTAACGGATTTTTTTCATTTTTACGGTTTTTTGAGGTAAAAACTTGACACGGAATTGAAAATGTGTTACAATGTGATACATAGAGAAAATAACATGAAAGGTACTGAGGAAAGAAAAATGACTACTATAACTGTTAGATTAAATCACAATGAGGAAGAACTATTTAAGGGGTATTCACAGCTTTCAGGAGAAAGTATCTCAACACTTTTGAAAAAAGCTTTAAAGAATAACATTGAAGATGAACTTGACCTCAAGGCTTATCAAGAAGCTTATCAAGAATATCAAAAAGACCCTGAAACAATTTCTCACGCTGACTTTAAAAAACAACTAGGATTTTAAATATATCCTAAAGAAAGAGGTGTCCAATGTATAGCGTACGATATTCTAAAAAAGCTCAAAAGCAAATTGGAAAATTAGATAAATCCGTTCAGCGACTTTTATTTGCTTGGATTGATAAAAACTTAGAGGGGACTGATGACCCACGACAGCATGGTCGAGGGCTTACTGCTAACCGTTCTAATCAATGGCGTTACCGTATTGGTAATTATCGACTGATTTGTGACATACAAGAGGATAAAGCTATTATTTTAGCTCTTGAATTTGGACATAGGAGTACAATTTATAAATAAAAAAACAGCTATATAATGAATGTAGCTGTTTTTATTATATTAGCGGTAATAAAAAAGAGCTAGCAAAGACTAGCTCTCCATCCATACTCCCGAGGGGTATGGATTTAGCACAAATTAATGTAAGACCCTTAATTTCTTACACACTTATTATACCAAAAAAACGCTCCCAGTCAAAGCCGAGAGCGTGTTAAAGTGTTTGCTATTTAAATTTTCTGATAAAAAAGACTGTAAATTGTTCTGTTTAGAATAAGTTAATTTTCTTTACGTTTACGAATACCAACTAATCCTACTGTTAGCTACTATCTTTTTGAGACTATCCCTTTTGTTAAATTTTTTACAATGATATTCCAGTGCGTTTTTCATGCGTTTGTTTCATCTCTTTAGCAAAGTCATAATCGAATGTGTCTAATTTTTTGAGAATAATCAGTATGTCTATAAAATCAAGAGATTTTCCTATTAATTTTTTCAAAAAAATACCCCAGCATATAACTGGAGCATTCATTATCATTCTTCTAAAGCTTCGTATAAGGCTTCTTTTAGCTCTTCGACCGTTGTTGCTCTAGGGGAATCTAAGCTTAGTTCTTCCTCGACTTGACCGCTGTCAGTATCGTATGTCTTTAGAACCGCATTCAGTTAAAGAATACAATAGACCACCTTCCTCATCAGCGATGACTTTAGTATTTTCATCAATACTCCAGTTGTTAAACATCTCATCAACGTAATCTTTTGTAAAAAATTCTTCTCCCTTTAAATCACTAACAATCTTATCAATGGTATAATTACCAGTCTTATGCGATACCACACTAGTCTCAACGTCAGAAGCTACTAATTGAGTATTGACCCCAAACAATAAAAACAATACCCCTAAAGTACAACAAACAACCAAAAACACCTTTTTCATAACCTATTCCCTCCCTAAAACCATAACCACTATAAATATATACTTTTTAAAAAGTGTATCTTTTTCAAAATATTTTAATGCTAAATATAGCAAAAAAGTGAGACAACTAAAATCTCACTCTCTTAAATTTATAGATACTTACTAATTTTTCTCTTGTAATTTCTTATTGATATTTCTCACGCGAGTGCTGAAGCTTAGATAGATAAACAACCAAATCACCAAATAAGTAATGAAAAATTCCGCTAAAAAACGCCATGACCAGATAAACGACGTTGTGATGCCGTTAAGCAAATTAAGGCAACTATCCAAACTATAAACCAAACAAAAATGAATGATAAATTGCCAGATGACTGGGAGAGTTTCTGATTCAAAAATCATGCTAACCAAGCCAATCAAACCACTAATAAATACCACATTCATAATCTGTTGAACGGTCTGTATCTCAGCACCACTTTGCCACAAGAAAAAGATGTATGCTAAACTTCCAATGCCAATCCCCATAAACCAATAAATACTGATAAGTTTTATATATTTTCTCACATCAAATTCCTCACAATCCCAAACGTCTTTCTAGCTCTGACAAATAACGCCGACTAACATCTGTTTTGATTTTTCCTGTCAATATCGCTAACATATTGCCTGAAAAGCTATTCTCAAGTGCTTTCAGATGATTGATATTAATCAAAGCATGCTTAGAAACTTGGACAAAATCTGGGTTTGCTAAGCGCTGGCGAAATTTATACAAGCGGTCGTTAGTCAACAATCGTCCCTGCGTCGTTTCCAAAATAAGGGCAGAGCCATCAACATCAACGAGAATCAAATCTGACACGCGTAATAACTCTGTACGAACAGCTGTTTTTACTGGCAAAATCTCCACCCTGCCCTGCTCAAATTTCGCTAAATAATCTAAAACATCTTGGACAGCTTGGTCGTATTTTCTACTTCGTACCAAAACTTCAATAGTCTCTTTTGGTAAACTGCTATCCTCTTCAAACTGGTAATGCACCCTTCAACTCCTCTTATTTACGTTTAGTCAATGAAAATCGCTCAAGATACAAACTTAGTGCCAAAAGAACGACGATGCCACAAATGACAAGACTCACTAAAAGTATTTCTTGATTTAAGGTTGTTAAGCTTTTTAATTTCAACCCAATCCCTAAAAATTCTTTTGCATCCGTGTTAACAGCATCTTTTGCAATCAAAAGCTGACGATAAGCTGCTGATACGTAAGCTGCTGGCGTTAATTTAATCACTTTTTGTGCAAAATCAGGCAACGCCCCAATTGGCATGTAAACTCCAACAAGAAATCCTGAAACTGTTCCTACAATAGTCGATAAAGCTTCATTTGTTGTTAGTGTTTTAACAAATTGCAAAACAAGGAGAGCAAAACCAGCTCCCATGATTGAACTTAAAAGCATTATTAAAAGCATTTGAGGTAAATGGTTAAAACCAAAATCAATGCTATCTTGCCAGTAGAAATAAAGCTGCATGGTAACCAACATGACTAGCTGCATAATAAAACCAATCACACTAGATGAAATGAGGTAGCCAAGATAAAGTTTTAATTGTGAAATATCTGTCAGTAAAAAATCTTCTAACTTATGACTGACCTTATCTTGAACCAAGCGAGAAATACCAGTCCACGTTGTTGTAATACTCGTTACCGCTAGCGTCCCACCAAGCACCCAATTATCGAGTAATTCTTCAAGATTTGGTGTGCCAGTAAAGGAATCTTGCATGTTCTTTTGTAAAAAAACAACATAAAGAATAAATGCAATCAAAGCTCCCAAAAGTGAGAAAAAGACACTTGCTTTATTTGAAAAATAGAGTTTTAAATTGCGTTTGGTCATCGCCCACATTTAAGCCATCTCCCTTCCCGTAATGCTCAAAAAGACATCATTAATATTGGCTTTCATATAGTCAAAATCACTAATTACGTCTCGCTTATCAGATAAAATGGCTAAAGCATTAGCCGAATCATCCACAAACATTTTTAACTGACCGTTTTCTAAAAGCTTGTAATCAATATCTGAAAAAGCCGTGATATTATCCGTTTCAATTAACAAATATGGTTTTGAATATCTTTCTTTCAGTTCCTTAGCAGAACCTTTGGCTAAAACCTTCCCGTGATCAATAATATAGGTCATATCAGCATTTTCAGCCTCTTCAAGGTAATGAGTGGTCAAAAAGATAGTCAAGTTTTCTTCACGCTGTAAACGGCGTAAAATCTCCCAAATAGCCCGACGTGTCTGAATATCAAGTCCTGTCGTTGGCTCATCTAAGAAAAGCAAATTTGGCTTATTCAAAAGTGCACGAATGATATCAACACGACGACGTTGTCCACCAGACAAAGTGCCATAAGTTTGATTAAGAAAATCCTGTAAACCTGTCAATCGAATAAGTTTTTCTAACCAAGCTTTATCTTGTTTACGATAAAGTGCTTGGCGACTTTTCAGATTATCTAAAACACTCAATTCCTCATCAAGCACACTCTCTTGAAAAACCATTCCAATTTTCAAATCTGCTGCCAATTCAATCTCACCTGATGTTGGTTTTAAGAGCCCCGTCAGCATTTTCATAGTTATTGATTTTCCAGCGCCATTTGTCCCAATATAAGCTAGCAATTTCCCTTCTTCCACTTCTAAATTTAAGTGGTCAATCACCGTTTTATCTCCAAAGGTTTTGATTAAATCTTTTGTTCTAATAAGCATAATTAACCCTCCCTTTTGACATTATTTTATCAAAAAAAGGCTTGAAATAAAACCTTTTTCGGTAAGCGGTTAAAAATAAGCGGTAAATGGCATTAAAAAAAGCCCGAATGGGCTTTTAAGTCTTATTGAACAGGTGTTACGACCACGTAACGATTTGGGTCGTTACCTTCAGAATAACTATCAACACCATCAATGCTTGTGATTGTTTTGTGAACAATTTTTCGCTCGCTATTGCTCATTGGGGCCATGACATAATCTTTACCAGTTACGAGAACACGATTGGCTACTTTGCGAGTAAATTCAATCAATGTTTCTGTGCGGTGTTCCACATAATCATGAACATTCAAAATGACAGAAAAATTCTTTGAATAACGGTCATGTAAGAAATTTTGTGAAAGCAATTGAAGAGATTTCAAAACTTTTCCGTGATAACCAATGACACGACCAGCTTCTAGCGTTTCAATTTGCAACTTGATTTGACGGCGATTGTGGCTAGCTTCAACCGTTGCATCAATGTCCATTTCATAGATGATTTTTTTGACATATTCTGCAACTTCTTCCGTAGCTTTTTCGATGCCTTTACTCAATTCACGTTGATCTGGAAATTCACTAGCAACAAATTCTTCAAAAGATTGCTCAGTTTTAGTCACTTCTGGGCTTTCGTCAATCTGAACATCTTCTTCAACTGGTTCTTCAGCCTTTTCAAGCGCTTCTAAAACATCTGTATGCCCAGCTTCTTCAAGAATGGTTTGTGTTTTTTTCTTGTGCATGACAATATCTTCTTTAACTGAACCGTCAATGACTTCGCCACGCTCTTCCATTTTCTTAATAATGCTGGTAAGTTTTCGAAGTTCCATTGTATCTTCAAATTTTGATGATACAGGTTCATTTTTTTGATTAACTTCCTCTGGCACACCCTTAACTACTTTTTGGTTAGCTCGGTGAGCCGTCACTTCATTAATCCCTTCGATATCAACCTGAGCAGGCTTTCTACCAAAACCTAAGAACCCTTTTTTTTCACGAGAAACCACTTTAATGTGGGTTTTAAGGCGTGACAAATGCAACTCTTTCAAGCCTTTTTCAATAGCATCTTCGACAGTTCTACCTGTGAATATTACCATACTTTCTTCCTCTTACTTTCTTCTCTTTTGCGCTTTCTTCTTAGCACGACGAATCTTAGCCGCACGTTCTTTTTCAGCTTGTTCCTCTTCCAATCGTTTGGCAATGATTTTGAAAGGATTATTCAACAAAAGAATTTGGAATACCTGAAAAGCATAAGAAACTGACCAATAAAGCACAACCCCTGAAGCCAATCTGAAACTCATAAAGAAAATCATAATTGGCATCACATAAGTCATCACCGTCATGGCAATATTTTTCTCACGCGCTGCTTTGTTTGTTAACCAAGATGAAAGGAATGTGAACAAAGCGGCTAAAACAGGCAAAATAAAATATGGGTCTGGTTTTGATAATTCAATCCATAAAAATGTACCTGTTTTCAAAAAGGCAACACGAGTTAAGGCTTGATACAAAGCCATCAAAATCGGCAATTGAACGACTAGGGGGAGCATCGTCGCATATGGATTAACACCGTATTCCTTATAAAGCGCTTGGCTTTCTTCTGTCAACTTCATGCGGCTGTCTGTATCACGACCAGGATACTTTTCTTGCAACTTTTTAAGCTCTGGCTGCAAGTCTTGCATTTTTTGCCCTGATTTGATTTGCATATTGTAAAGTGGCATCATGATTGCTCGAATGATAATGGTAAAGAGAACAATCCCAACTCCGATTCGACCATTAATCGATAGCCACTGAATAGCTTTGGCAAAGAAATAAACAATTTGATCCCAGCCATTAGTTGATGAAGCGGTTACTTCGCTACGACCACAAGCAGCCAAAAGTATTAAAGTAAGACTACTTAATCCTAATAATTTAATCTTTCTTTTCACTATTTAGACCTTCCTGATATAAATTGGCAAGTTTTAAAACATGGAGTAAATTTTTCTTCACTTCATGATAATCAAGTTCCTCGACACCTTTACGAGCAATGATAACAAAATCATGATGTCGTAAATTTGGTGACAACTCCATAACAACATGTCGAATTTTTCGCTTGATGCTATTTCGGGTAACAGCATTACCAAGTTTTTTGCTTACAGAAAGCCCTACACGATAGTGGCCTTGATTTTTTTCTAATTGATAGACGACAAATTTTCGATTGGCAACACTTGTTCCCTTGCTAAAAATTGCCTGAAAATCTTTGTCACTTTTGACACGATAGGTTTTCTTCAACGTACGACTCCATTCTAAATTATTTTTATTATACCATAAAAATTTAAAAAGCCCTAACCTCTAAGGAGTTTGGGCTCATTATCTTTAAAATATTTTTATTGGAAAATACGCTTAAAAATCTTGAAAAGCCTAAGTGTCTATTAATCTAAGTTTTGCAAGGCTTCATTGGCTAATTTAATTTGCCATTTGACTTGGCCAAATCCTGTTCCACCAAGAGAATGACGACGCTCAACAGCGGTGTGTGATTTAAGCGTTTCATAAATGTCCTCATCAATCAAATCAGAAATTTCTTGGTAACGTTCAAACGGCACGTCTTGCAAATAATAGCCAGCTTTAGTACATTCTAATACTAATTTACCAACGATTTCATGAGCTTGACGGAATGGAAGCCCTTTGCTTGCGAGATAGTCAGCCAATTCAGTTGCATTTGAAAAATCTTTTTCAGTCGATTCAGCCATATGCTCTTTATTGACCGTCATGGTTTTAAGCATACCAGCCAAAATATCAATAGCCACCGTAATGGTTTCAACCGTATCAAACATGCCTTCTTTATCTTCTTGCAAATCTTTATTGTAAGCCAAAGGCAAAGATTTCATAACCGTCAAAAGCCCCAAAAGATTACCATAAACACGACCAGATTTTCCGCGAATCAATTCTGCTATATCAGGATTTTTCTTTTGCGGCATGATTGATGAACCTGTTGAGAACGTATCTGAAAGCGTCACAAACTTAAATTCATTTGAACACCAGCTGATGATTTCTTCACAAATACGGCTCATATGCATCATCAAAATCGAACTATTTGCCAAAAATTCCAAGATAAAATCACGGTCAGACACTGCATCAAGTGAATTGCTGTAAGGTTTGGCAAAGCCCATAAGCTCCGCTGTCATCTCACGGTCAATTGGAAAAGTTGTTCCAGCAAGAGCAGCCGCACCAAGCGGTGATATATCCGTATGTTTCACATTAAATTCAAAACGTTCACTATCACGCGTAAACATATTATAATACGCCATTAAGTGATGCCCAAATGAAATCGGCTGTGCGTGTTGCAAATGCGTATAACCTGGCATGATAGTATAGACATGCTCATCAGCTAAGTCCACCAACGTTTGACGTAAATTGCTAAGCTTTTCAATCACTTCATCAAGCTTAGCTTTTAAGTACAAGTGCATATCAGTTGCCACTTGGTCATTACGTGAACGCGCCGTATGCAATTTTCCAGCCACAGGACCGATTTTAGCAGTCAAGAGACTTTCCATATTCATGTGAACATCTTCGTTTGACACATCAAATTCAATTTTTCCAGCCTTGTATTCTGTAAGCAATTCTTCAAGACCTTCTTTGATTTGCGCAGCTTCGTCTTTTGCAATAATGCCTGTTCCACCAAGCATGGTCACGTGAGCAATTGAGCCTTTCAAATCAAATTCTGCCATTTTTTGGTCAAAAGAAATCGATGCTCCAAATTCTTCAACCCATTTTTCAAGACCAGCTTCAAAACGCCCGCCCCATAATTTATGATTTTCTGTTGTCATATCACTGATGCAATGAACCACCAAAGCTGGCGTTCAAAGCCTTTCTCTTTTCTTATTTCAATTAACAAATAAGTCCTAGGGGCTACCAAGGACTTATGATGTGATGCCTCACGGGGCGAATGTCTTAAATGATTCTCACAGGATATCATTATTTAAGATCGATGCCACTCTCTGTTGACATTAACGAGGGTTTGGTAAGTTATAAAAAAAGAGTCTCAGATGGGGCTCCCTGTCCCCTTTTATCTGATTCTTGGTGGAAATTTTCGGTACTAATCATAGTCATCATGACTTGCCGTATCCTAAGTACTGCCTGCGCCATTCTTCCTTGGTTAGTTTTGAACCCCTCACCAATTCTTTTCTTATTTATTTGGCTGTGACTTGTTCACGTCCATGTTTTTCTTTTCTTTTTCATAATCGACTGCTTAAGCAGATGATTTATTTATTGTTAACTTGTGAATTAACTTGGGTTGGTAGTCCCCAAAGTTTGATGAATCCTACGGCTGCATCTTGGTCAAAGCTGTCAGCCGATGTGTAAGTTGCCAAGTTTTCGTCGTAAAGTGAGTTTGGTGATTTACGAGCCACAACTTGAGCATGACCTTTGTAAAGTTTCACTTTAGCGGTACCGTTAACCACTTTTTGTGTTTCTTTGATGTAAGCAATGATAGCTTCTGTCGCAGGGCTAAACCACAAAGCATTGTAGATAAGATTTGACAATTCATTTTCAAGAATTGGTTTGAAATGAGAAACTTCACGTACCAATGTGATGTCTTCGATTTCTTTGTGAGCTGTCAAAAGTGTGATCGCACCTGGGCATTCGTAAATTTCACGTGATTTGATACCAACCAAACGGTTTTCAACGTGGTCAATACGTCCAACACCGTGTTTACCAGCGATTGTGTTTAATTTTTGGATAAGGTCTGCCAATTTTAGCTCTTCGCCGTTAAATGCAACTGGTTTTCCTTCTTTAAATTCAATATCAACAAATTCTGCTGTATCTGGAGCTTCTTCTGGTGAAGTTGTGATACCAAAAGCGTCTTCTGGAGCTTGATTCCATGGATTTTCAAGGACGCCACATTCGTTAGCACGACCCCAAAGGTTTTGGTCAACTGAATATGGATTGTCAAGGTCAGCAGGAACTGGAACACCATTTGCTTTAGCGTATTCAATCTCTTCTTCACGAGACCATTTCCATTCACGGACTGGAGCAATAACTTTCAATTCAGGATCAAGCGCAGCGATTGCTACTTCGAAACGAACTTGGTCATTCCCTTTACCAGTACAACCGTGAGCGATTGTTGTCGCACCAGTTTTATGAGCGATTTCTACCAATTTTTTAGAAATCACTGGACGGCTAAGAGCTGATACCAATGGGTATTTTTGTTCGTAGTAAGCGTGACCTTGAAGTGCTGGAAGTACGTATTCTTCAGCGAATTCATCTTTAACGTCAAGAACGTAAGATTCAACCGCACCAACTTTAAGAGCTTTATCATGAATAAAATCAAGGTCTTTACCTTCGCCGACGTCCATACAAACCGCAACGACATCATAATCTTTCATAAGCCAAGTAATAGCAACTGAAGTATCAAGACCACCTGAGTAAGCAAGGATAACTTTTTCTTTTGACATAGGACTGCTCTCTTTTCTTATTTTTGTGTTTTTATCAATTTTATATGTATAATTATACATAACAAAACCAATCCTGTCAACACTTTTTTTGAATATTTTTTTCAAAAAAAGCGAAATTTTTACGATTTTATAACAAATATACAGTATATATACAAAAAAATAAGCGATTTTATGCAAAAAAATAACCAACCATAAGTGGATGATTTTTCCTAAATGTCACGATTACTACATTACCATTTATTTAATTAGCTTACTTCTATCTTTGTATGAGGGGGGAGTTGTAAAGTCTAAGAGTTCATGGTGATTTTTCTTTGCAAAGAAAAATATAAAAAATCCTTTTCTTATCTCTGATAATTCAATCGATTCCTTCAATTTTGCAATAGTCTTCCTACCAATCACCTTAATCCTGTTATAATATTCATCCAATAAGGAGATAAGTTCTTTGAGAAGACTTCTAGAAAACTGTTGAGGAAGTTTTGAAAGAAATAATATTGTATATTTGATTATATTGAAACGAATATATAAATGAAGATATATATATCTACTTGAATATTTTTAGATTACGGTTGGAATATTTCGGTTGTTATGGTAGAATAGGGATGATGAAGGATGTAAAAAATGAGATATATTGGTTCAAAAAAATTACTTTTGCCTGAAATAAAAAAAATGATAGATAAGCATATTAATGGCAGCGAGGAAACTTTTTTAGATTTATTTGCTGGTACAAATAGTGTTGCAAATTATTTTAAACAATTTTATACAGTCTATTCAAATGATTTACTATTTTTTAGCTATGTAAATGCCAAAGCGACTATTGAAAATAATTCTAAACCGCTATTTACTAAACTTATTCAGTCAGGAATTAGTTCACCTATGTCCTATTTACAAAATCTAGAAATTAATGATTGTGTAGGATATTATGAAAAAGCTTATTCTCCTACTGGAAATGCCAACTATCTTTCAGTTGATAATGCAAAAAAAATAGATGTTATACGTGATAAAATTGAGGACTGGAAAAATCAGGATTTACTATCAGAATATGAGTATTACTACATGCTTTCTTCCCTTATAGAGTCTATCCCATTTATCAGTAACACAACTGGGACTTACGGCGCTTTCTTAAAACACTGGGATAAGAGAGCATTAAATGATTTAGAATTACAAGATTTTACCATACTTGATAATTCAAAAGAAAACAAAGCTTTTAACGAAGATGCGAATAACCTAGTTAAAAAAATCAAGGCCGATATTGTATATATTGATACGCCATATAATTCAAGACAATACGCATCTAACTATCATCTTCTTGAGAATGTTGCTAGAGATACAAAACCTGAATTAAAAGGTGTTACAAGAATGTTTGATTGGAAGGATCTTAAAAGTGAATACTCTACTAAAAGAAAAGCTTTCTCTACTATGGAGGACTTGATAAAAAATATTGACTCTACTCATATTATATTAAGTTATAATAACGAAGGGATAATCTCTGAAAAGGAATTAACAGATATCCTGAAACGGTATTCAATCAATGGCAAAGTTGATATCCAAAAAATACCTTATCGTAAATACCAGTCAAAAAAAACTTCAAAAAGTAAAGAAGTTTATGAATTGTTATTTTATATTCAAAGACGTCCTTTTTCTGAGAATAAAAACAATAAGGCGGTTAGTAAAGATATAAGAGTCAGTTCAACAAAAAAATATATTAAAAGTCCTCTGAACTATATCGGGGGAAAATACAGATTGTTAAACCAAATATTACCTTTTTTTCCAACTGATATAGATACATTTGTTGACATATTCAGCGGTGGAGCTAATGTTGGTATCAACGTTAGAGCAAATAAACATATTTTTAATGATATGAATAGTCGAATAAATGAAATGTTTCGCTATTTTCAAAATCACTCTCCCATAGCACTAGTTCAACAAATTGAAGAACGAATTGATGAATGGGGTCTTAGCAAAACCAATGAGGAAGCATTTCTAGCCTTTAGAAAACACTATAATAACAACCCTAACCCATTAGATTTATATGTATTATCTTCTTTTAGTTATAATTATCAATTTAGGTTTAATAATTCTATGGAGTTTAATAATCCATTTGGCAGGAATCGTAGCCACTTTAGCGAGAATATGAGAAATAATTTGTTAAATTTCACGACTAAGCTTCAAACACTGGAAGCTACATTTACAGATAAGTATTTTAATGAATTTGATTTATCATGTTTATCGTCTAAAGATTTTATTTACCTTGACCCTCCGTACTTAATCACTACAGGAAGTTATAACGATGGCAAAAGGGGTTTTTCAGATTGGAATGAAACAAGTGAAAAAGAATTACTTATTTTCATAGATAAGTTAAATAGTCTAGGTATCCATTTTGCTTTAAGCAATGTTACAGAGCATAAGGGTAAGACAAATTATCTTTTAAAAGACTGGCTTAAAAGGAGATACTATAGGGTTAATTATCTTAATTATAATTATAATAATGCTTCTCACAATTCTAAGGGTAGAGAAAGTCAGGAAGTATTGATAACAAATTATGATACCACTAACTTTGAATTATTGAGCAAAAGACATTGATATGTAAAGTATTAGTTAAATAAAAACCATTACTAAGAGAAGATTAGCAATGGTTTTTATTTTATTGACTTTGCTTCATTTGTATAAGTAGCGGGAAGTAGTCATCATAAGAAATATTATCATCAAGGATAGAGTCAATTACTTTACTTTTATCCATTTTATTTCCCTTGTAATTATTAGCAAGTAAAAGTAATTTTATAAATTCTAATGCTCCGCCCTTGACCCCCGTATCTTGAATGAATTTTTTTAATTGATTATGGTAGTCACCAGCAAAACTTCCTGAAACATATGCAAAGTAAGTATGCTTCAAATTTTCAGGTGCAATATCCCACCACGTAGGCTTAATATCTTTATTGCGTTCTTTAAATTGCCGTAGATATCTTCCCATAGCATCAGTATGGGAAGCGGTTAGCGTAAACCCTTTAGAGTAGGCTTTTGAGTCTAGGATGATAGCACAAGAACTATTCTTATCATCATCCCAGAAAAGACCATCAGGCTTGCTGGCCCCTCCAAGATGTTTTCCTGTAAAATCTAATTCATTGATGAATAGTCTCGTTGATATGGCTTCAAATTCAGTATTTTCAACGTTAGAAGTTTTTCTCTTAAACGCTATGTCTACACCTTTTAGATAGGAGTGATCAATATATTCCAATTCAGAGCGCAATTTATCCTTAAATTTTTCAACATCATTTTTTTCTAATACCTTATTCCTTTGGATAGGAATTTCAAAAGGATAAAGATCTTCTTTCAAGGATAAGTTATCTTGAGAAATCATTATCTCTATTCCAATCCTATTTAGCCCTCTGCAATCATCTATAACCTCTTCAGGAGTTATTTCAAGACTTGGGTAGTCTTTATTTATCAAGTCAGCGATTGTCTTTGCTTTAAGAGGATTTTTCTTTTCAGTAAGATATTTTAACATGAGTGAACGAGATGTTTTTTTAGCAATAGCATTTTTATCTTTAGTAGCTAAAAATTCCCACATAACTCTTTTTTTACTTCTGGCATATCTTGATTTTCCGTTAACTTGCTTTAAAGCTATTAATCCTTTAGCCGTTATCTGATAAACAGTCCCTAAAGTTAAATTGAAGACACTTCCATTATACTCATGAGAAACTTTTTTAGTAGTTGCCGTTGCTAACCCAGCTGTAACTAAAACTCCAGCTAACCATCTCATATATTTATCCGAGGTGCTTTCAAAATTTGATTTGATTTTTTGTTTTGCCTCTCTATCATTATCAATCTCAGCTTGCGCTAACCCATTAAGATAGATCTCCACTGGAGCGGTTTCAAAGCCTAGCTCATCAATAAAGCCAAAATTTTCTCCTAAATCAAATTTAGAAAATTGTTTTTTAGGGTTATCCCCCAATAACCTTATCAACCAACTAGCATAAGGATATTCTAGTAATCTCTCAAAAAGGTATTCTTCTAGTTTCGTTATATTTCCTGCTTCATATAACGAAACTGCCTGACGTCCTAAGTCAGAGATAGTAAATGTTTTAGTAGCCCGATGAAAATCTAACAATCCAAAAGCCACAGTAACACTAACATAATTTTGTGAAGCCCAGTCTACAATTGCCAATCTAGAGCCTTGCCCTGGAAAAACAGCTTGAACCAAACTATTAGCTTCTCCTTTTGTTCGTGTCCCTGTTAGTTGTTTCCAAGTTGGTGAAATAGGTGTTGTATTAAGCACTGTTTTTAGTTCTTTTTTTATATTAGCATCCGTGACAACTTCTTCTAATCTTGAATTAACCAACCATTTGTGGATTTTTGAACCTTCGACAAAGATAGAGGCAACTTTGACTAGTTCCTTTAAATCTTGACTAACATCTTGTCCTAGACCAAATGATAAATTATTCAAGTTACTATACTCATTAATATAGATTGACATATTTCCTCCTAAATGATCAGTTTCCTTTTCTCTATTATAACATCATTCGTTATATTTTTAGTAAATGACTCTAAAATTCTTGGGACTTATGTTCTTCAAACAGAGAAAGTTAGCATTTAGGCATCAAACCTCATTATGTATGTGCATTGGGCTATGCTATAAGTTTGTCTTGTATATGTTTTACTGAACTCTATTATAATATTTTTTCAAAACGTTCGGTGTAGAACAAAGCTACTATCATGATAATCGTACAGATGAATAGGCAAAGTGCTGCTACTGTCCATGAACCAAAGAGGTCAAAGCTATAACCAAATAGTGTTGGTCCAAAGGCTGCTAGGAAGTAACCTCCTGATTGTACCATACCAGATAATTGAGCGGTTTGGCTTGGCGTATGAGATTTCATTGAGAAAGCGACAAGCAGATATGGGAAAAGGGCGCTAACAGTAATTCCGATTAAAACATTAACAAGCAACCAATAGATAAAGTTGCTTGATTGGAATAACAGCATACCAGTTCCGATGATACCACAAGCAGAGACAATCGCTAACATGGTTTTACGATTCTTAGCCGATAAATTAGTGGCTAAAGTTGGAATTGTCAATGAAAATGGCAAACTAATCAATGAATAAATAGAAGCCAAGATACCTGCTGCTTCGCTTGATACACCAGCTTGACTTGCCATTGTTGGTAACCAAGTCATTCCTGTGTAAAAAAGAAGAGATTGCAAACCACCAAAAACAAGCAATGCCAGCGCACGCTTATTTCCCCAAAGCGACCCAACGTGTGCTTCTTCATCCTTTTCAGTCACATGATTGTGGAATGTATTTGGAAACCAGACCACCAAAGCAAGCAAAATCAAGAAACTAAGAAGTAAAATCAACCCTTTCCATGATGTCATCTTGACAATTGGCACAGCCACAGATGAAACGACCGAAGAAGCTAAACCCATAGCTGTCGTATAAACAGTCGTCAAAAGCCCAATACGCAACGGTTGATTAGCCAAGATAACGCTTGGTAGTAAAACGTTCATCATGGCAATACTAACTCCAATAATCATAGTACCGAGATAAAGACTTGGTAAATTAATCACGCGCATACTTGAGCCGATAAACATGGCAATCAAAACCATGGTGAATAATTTTTCAAGCCCAAATTTATCTGCCAAGCGCGGTGCCAAAGACGAACAAAAAGCAAACATAATCAACGGAATACTCGTTAGAATCCCTAGTGAATTGACCGAAACGCCCAAACCGTCCGCAACATAGCTCAAAACCGTTGGTATCGTTGTAAATGGAATCCGCAAAACAGCTCCCACTAAGATGATACCAGGAACAAAAAAGCTCGAATAATCTTTTTTCATGTAACCCCTCTTAACTTAGAAATAAACAAATTCAATGCCTATTATAACAAGAACTACACACGTTTAGAATAGACATTATCAAAAAACGGTTTTTACAACAAATTTAAATATTTCTCAAAATTCATTATTTTAAGCAAAAAGCCCGAGATTTACATCTCAGGCTTTTATTCTATCAATTCAAGTTTTTAAGCATGTTATCAATGTGTTCAATTGATTTTTCACGACCAAGAAGGTAGATAGTATCTGGAAGTTCTGGACCGTGCATTTCACCTGAAACGGCGATACGAATTGGCATGAAGAGGTTTTTACCTTTGATACCAGTTTCTTTTTGAACAGCTTTGATTTGTGGGAAGATGTTTTCTGATTTGAAATCTTCGTCACTCATAGCTTCAAGTTTAGCTTTGAAGGCTTCAAGAACTGTTGGAACTGTTTCACCAGCCATGAATTCTTTTTCAGCATCTGTCAATTCTGGGAAATCTTCAAAGAACAAATCAGTCAATGGAAGGATTTCATCAACAGATTTCATTTGTGGTTTGTAAAGTTCAACTAATTTTTCTGCTTTATCAGTCAAACGACCAGCTTCTTCCAAGAATGGTTTAGCCATTGCAAAGATTGTATCAAAATCTGCGTTCTTGATGTATTCGTTGCTCATCCAGTCCATTTTCTTTTGGTCAAAAGCAGCTGGAGATTTGCTCAAACGGTGTTCATCAAAGAGTTTAATCAATTCTTCACGTGAGAAGATTTCGTCTTCACCACCTGGGTTCCAACCAAGAAGAGCGATGAAGTTGAAGACTGCTTCTGGCATGTAACCTTTTTTACGGTAGTCTTCGATGAATTGAAGTGTGTTAGTATCACGTTTTGACAATTTTTTACCAGTTTCAGAGTTGATAATCAATGTCATGTGACCGAATTCTGGTGCTTCCCAACCAAGTGCTTCGTAAACCATCAATTGTTTCGGTGTGTTTGCGATGTGGTCATCCCCACGGATAACGTGAGAGATTTCCATCAAGTGGTCATCGATAACAACGGCAAAGTTGTATGTTGGGTAACCATCTTTTTTCTGGATAACCCAGTCACCACCGACGTTTCCACCTTCAAATTCGATGTCGCCTTTAACGATATCATGCCATTTGTAGATACCAGATTCGTTAACAGCCAAACGAACTGTAGGGATGATTCCTTTTGCTTCACGTTCTGCGATGTATGCTGCTTTTTCTTCTTCAGACATACCAAGGAATTCGTTGATGTAACGAGGAGTTTCACCAGCAGCTTCTTGGCGTTCACGTTCTGCAGCTAATTCTTCTTCGGTAACGTATGATTTGTAAGCTTTACCTTCAGCTAGCAATTGATCAATGTATTTTTGGTAAATATCCAAACGTTCTGATTGGCGATATTTTTCGTGAGTTTGTGGGCTTTCGTCCCAATCCATTCCCAACCATTTAAGGTTTTCCAATTGTGAACGTTCACCGTCTTCGACATGACGTTTACGGTCAGTATCTTCGATACGGATTACAAAATCACCACCGTGGTGACGAGCGTAAAGATAATTAAAGAGCGCTGTACGCGCATTTCCGATGTGTAGAAGTCCTGTTGGACTTGGTGCATAACGCACGCGAATTTTCTTAGGCATTTTCGTCTCCTGTTGAATTTCAATCATTTCTATTATAGCACAATATTTATCCTTGGAACAAAAAATCAGCTGAAAACAGCTGATTTCCTACGTATCTTTCAACATTTGATTTCCAGCAAATGTTGATTTCTTGTTGTTAACCTAAAACGCTCTATTTCCAGACCATTACTTTCCAACTCTATAATCAGCCCGAGGCAGAGCTACTTGATGATTCGATTGCTTTGACATAGTCGATAGCAATCACTAGCGAAATCACTAAATCAGCAAGACTGTCATCGTAAATATCAACATGGTAAGTCGAGGCTATCTTGAACCATTCTTGATGAATACTTGCCACTTCACGCCCTTGGTCAAGCAGACTAAAATTCATATTCCAAATGTCTCCAGCCACATCCAAACCAAAATCAGAAATATCATATTTAGCTTTGAGCAATGAAAAACATTGTTGAATCGCAATCTGTTTACCGTCCACAAAAGTCACCGTAAACCGTTGAAAAGGAAAGCTAAAATGATGTTTAATATGGCTAACAAACTGTCCTTGACTGTCAGAAATCGTGAATTCCTTTAAAAAATTTAAAAATGACCCTTGAACGTGATAAGCAAGTTGACCAGTTTCATCTTTAATATCAAATTTGCCAGCTAATGACCAAAGTTTTTGTTTAATCTCAAAACTTCTCATCTTGTACACCTCAACATTTTTCAATTTATTTGTACCAATATACTAACACAAAATTGTATCACTTCCTCAAAAAGCTGTCAACAAAAATCCGGAAATTCATCTTTATTTGATTTCTCTCATGCGTCCTGTATCCACATCATAAACAGCTCCCGAAATCACAACATCCTCTGGGATTAAGGGAGAATTTCGCAAAATAGCAATGTCCTCACGCACACTTTCTTCCACATCAGAAAATGGTAAAAAATCTTTATCATGGACATCAACACCCAAATCACGCTCTAACTGCGTTGCAAAAGCTTCATTTGTAAAACTTTGTGCCCCACAATCTGTGTGATGAAGAACTACAATTTCACGTGTCCCCAATTGTTGCTGAGAAATCACCAAAGAACGGATAATATCATCAGTCACACGACCGCCAGCATTTCGCAAAATAGGAGCATCACCAAGCGCTAACCCCAAAGCCTGTGCCACATGTAAACGAGAATCCATACAAGTCACAATAGCAACATGCGTTTTGGGCTTCTGTGGCAAATGTTCTGTACCATGTAAATCAGCATAAGCTTGGTTAGTTTTCAAAATTTTTTCAAAATAAGACATCAAAAGTCCTCCTTGACTACGTGACTAATAAAGTTTTTCTTATATTATCATTTTTCATACCTTTTGTCGCCTAAAATGACTTTTAATGAGGAAATAAAAAAATCGGAAATACTCTCCCACTTTTTACGCAAAAACTTTTTTGAGAACTTCGCCCACAGTTGTCACACCAATGACTTGAATATTGTCTGGAATATCAATACCTGACAGGGAGTTTTTAGGAGCATAAACTTTGGTAAAACCAAGTTTTGCTGCTTCGTTGATACGTTGCTCAATACGTGTCACACGACGAATTTCGCCTGTCAAACCAATTTCACCGATGAAGGCTTCCTGTGGATTTGTTGGCTTTTCTTTATAGCTTGACGCAATGGCTACCGCTACTGCCAAATCAATCGCTGGCTCATCAAGTTTAACACCACCAGCCGATTTCAAATAAGCATCTTGATTTTGCAATAAAAGTCCACAACGTTTTTCAAGCACCGCCATAATAAGGCTAACACGGTTAAAATCCAGTCCTGTCGTGGTGCGTTTGGCATTTCCAAAGACTGTCGGCGTTACCAAAGCTTGGACTTCCGCCAAAATTGGACGGCTACCTTCCATGGTAACCACGATAGCTGACCCCGTTGCACCGTCCAAACGTTCTTCTAAGAAAACTTGGCTCGGATTAAGCACTTCAACAAGACCACCAGATTGCATTTCAAAAATGCCGATTTCGTTAGTTGAACCAAAACGATTTTTCACAGCACGTAAAATACGGAAGGTGTGATGACGTTCTCCTTCAAAATAAAGCACCGTATCCACCATATGCTCAAGCATGCGCGGTCCTGCAAGCTGCCCTTCCTTAGTCACGTGACCAACGATAAAGGTTGCAATATTATTTGTCTTAGCCAGTTGCATCAACTCTGCAGTCACTTCACGTACTTGTGATACCGACCCTTGAACCCCAGAAATATCAGGGCTCATAATTGTCTGAATCGAGTCAATAATCAAGAAATCAGGCTGAATTTGCTCAATCTGTGTGCGAATGGCTTGCATATTCGTTTCAGCATAAAGGTAAAATTCATTGTCAATGTCGCCAAGACGCTCACTACGTAGTTTAATCTGCTCTGCTGATTCTTCCCCAGAAACGTAAAGAACTGTTCCCTTATCTGCAAGTTGAATAGATACCTGCAAAAGAAGCGTTGATTTTCCGATACCTGGGTCACCACCGATAAGCACCAAGCTACCTGGCACCACACCACCACCAAGCACGCGGTTAAATTCATCCATGCCAGTCTTGGTGCGTGAATAATGAATCGAGCTAACATCCTTTAACTTAGTCGGTTTACTCTTTTCACCCGTCAAACTAACACGCGCATTTTTGACTTCTTGTACCTCAACTTCTTCAACAAAAGACGTCCAAGACGAACAATTCGGACAACGTCCCAAATATTTCGGAGAATGATAGCCACACTCCTGACAAATAAATGTTGTTTTTTTCTTAGCGATAATTTTCACCCCTCACCAATACTCTGTGCCTTCTCCAGTTTTTCAATGTTTTTTGAAATTTCTTTCGATTAGATACTCCTAAGACAAAAGATCAACACTAACCCGATAACCGTAGTTTAGCGCTTCAAGAACGGATTTATTAACACAAGCATTACCATCAACACCAATAATTTCTAAACAATTTGCTTCATTATTTTCTAAAAAGCTTCTCAACTGTTGATTGGAAAAACAAGATGCTCGGCGTTTCTCAAAATTTGGTTAGAAACGATAGACAAGCCATCAGCAAATACTTTTGACTTTTTGCCAAGCTCCCACCAAAAACGATTAATCACATAAATGACTTGTTTTTTCGGATAACTAGCTATCTTTTGGTTAACGGTTTGGACCAAATTTCGCCCATTATACGGTTCACCATCAATAATATAATCTAACTGCATATCAATGACCAACAAATAATCTGCCATTTTTTTCTTAGCGATAGCCCATTACCTCCTTTGCATTTTCCAATTGTTTTGCTGTATTCTTATTTCCCTGTTGAACCAAAGCCGCCTGTACGAACACCCTCTGCTTCGTCACCGTCAGCAACCAAGAAAGGCATGAAAACACCTTGAACAATGCGTTCGCCAGCTTCGACCACAACAGTCTCATTAGTGATATTTTTCATTTGTGCAAAAATGTGACCTTCATTAGCAGGATTGCCATAATAATCACCGTCAATGACGCCTACCGAATTAATCAAAACCAAGCCTTTTTTACGCGGATTTGAAGAACGGTCAAAAAGATAAAGCACCTCACCAGCTTGCATGTAAGCTTTGACACCAGTTGGCACTAATTTAATCTCACCAGCTGCAATTTCTGTTGTTTCCGCAGCTTTCAAATCATAGCCTGCAGCGTGTGCTGTTTCTCGCTTTGGTAGCAATGTTTCATCAGTAAATTGTGAAACCAATTCAAATCCTCTAATTTTACTCATTTTGTCTCCTTTTTCTGTATTAAATCATCTTCATATTATAACATAAAAGCTATTCATCAAAAAACTTTCCTTGCTTGAAAGCAAAGAAAGTTTACTTATTACTATTTTTCCTTACACTATTTAATTCCGTAAATAGTAGGGCAAAAATAGCAAAACCAATATTATTGCTAAAACAACACTACCGTCAAAAAAGATTGTTGTCAAGTGGCAGAGCTTTTCAACAATAGCAAAGGTTGAATCAACAATATTAATGCTCTGTAAAACCGAAACGTATTTTTCTTTAGTTGTGATAAGGCTGAGATAAACAGGTCTTGAAATCTCATCTAACTCCGAAACAACTATCGAAATCATGTCAATAATGACTATTGAAATCAGAAATACATCACTAATGCCATTAAACTTCCCTATTCTAATAGCAACCAACAAGCTCATCAAAGATATTAAACGAAACGCTTTTGGTTACAGGAACTTTGACAACTTTAAAAAACGCATTTATCTCGCTTTAAACAGCAAAAAAGCGAGAACAAAATTTGTTCTCGCTAGAGCTTAGCTTTGCCACCCACTACAGTTGACAAGGAGCCTAAATTTCTTTTCCTTCGAAGGTAAAGCGGATGTGTGGGAACTCTTTTTCGCCGTCTTTTCCGAGCATAAATTCTTCGGCTTCTTTTTTGATTTGGGTGAAGTCAATGCCCTGCATTTTAGCGGCAAAAACACAACCACAATAACATTGACGATAGATGTCATATTCCTCGCACATTTCTACTGAACGGCGGTAGCCATTATTTTTCTTGAAATCGCTTGGTAGGTACTTGGTTGCATACACTTTTTGGACTTCGATTCCCACGCTATTAATAACCTGTGAATTTTTGTGCGGACTAATGGTCAAGGCACTGGCAAAATAATCAAAGCCAAGCTCAACAGCCATTTTTGCTACCTTATCTAAACGGTAATCGAAGCAAACACGGCAACGCTCGCCACCCTCAGGTTCCTCCTCAAAACCATGAACTTTTTGAAAATACTCCGACGGGGTGTAAGGCGCTTCAATAAATTGAACGTTATTGCCTGTTTTTTCATTGAAATCTGATACAAATTTTTGAACAATATAAGCTCTACGGTAATATTCTTCCTTGGGATGAATGTTTGAGTTGGCAAAATAAACTGTCAAATCAGCATATTGCGTCAAATATTCCAAGGTATAAGTTGAACAAGGTGCGCAGCAAACATGAACAAGAATACGTGGTCGAATCTCTTCTTGCATCCACCGTTTTGCCATTTGTTGCATGACACGGTCATAGTTGATTTTCTGACTGGGATTCATTTTGGATAAAATCTCTTCTAAATCAATCACAACTTATTTCTTCCTTTCCTAGTAACGTCATTTCATTATACCACAAGTTATTTTTCACAAACATCATCTAAGCACCTTGAATTTTCCCCTTATCATAAATAATTCCACAATTACCTTTCCAATTAAAAAGACAAACAAGGGGCTCTTGTGATATAATGAGAAATGAAATCTTGCTCGTTTGAGAGAGGAGAAAAAATGACAAGACAAAAAGTTGCTGTCTTAGGGCCTGGTTCATGGGGAACGGCTCTTGCGCAAGTATTAAATGACAACGGACATGACGTTTGCCTTTGGGGAAATATCCCAGATCAAATTGAAGAATTAAATACAACACACACAAACACTCGCTACTTTAAAGATATTACAATCTCTGAAAATATCAAAGCGACACTCGATTTAAAAGAAGCTCTAACAGACGTTGATGCTGTTTTATTTGTTGTACCGACCAAGGTAACACGCTTGGTCGCAAAACAAGTAGCTGAAACACTTGACCACAAAGCTGTTATCATGCACGCTTCTAAAGGACTTGAACCTGGCACACACGAACGTCTTTCTACTATTTTAGAAGAAGAAATTCCTGCTGAATTGCGTTCTGAAATCGTTGTTGTCTCTGGACCAAGCCACGCTGAGGAAACAGTTGTTCGCGATATTACATTGATTACAGCTGCTTCAAAAGACCACGAAGCTGCTAAATACGTTCAAGAACTCTTTAGCAACAATTATTTCCGACTTTACACTAATACTGATGTTGTCGGTGTTGAAACAGCTGGTGCTCTTAAAAATATCATTGCTGTTGGTGCTGGTGCCCTCCACGGTCTTGGATACGGTGATAATGCCAAGGCGGCTGTTATCACACGTGGACTTGCTGAAATCACTCGTCTTGGGGTTAAAATGGGAGCTAATCCACTAACTTATAGCGGACTTTCTGGTGTCGGTGACCTTATCGTGACAGGAACATCTGTTCATTCTCGTAACTGGCGAGCTGGCGACGCACTTGGACGTGGTGAAAAACTCGAAGATATCGAAAAAAATATGGGTATGGTTATTGAGGGTATTTCAACCACTAAAGTTGCTTATGAGCTTGCTAAAGAATTAGATGTTTACATGCCAATCACTAGCGCTATCTACAAAGTCATCTATGAAGGTGCTGATGTTCGTGATAGCATTCTTGGCATGATGTCAAACGACTTCCGTTCAGAAAACGAATGGCACTAAAATTAGAATTTAAAATTAGAATTATAGTATAATTTAATTCAGCATAGTTTTATTTATGAAAAGGAGTTCTCGTATGAATATGAGAAAAGTTAGAAAAGCCGTTATTCCCGCAGCTGGTCTTGGAACTCGTTTCTTGCCAGCTACAAAAGCACTCGCTAAAGAGATGCTTCCAATTGTTGATAAACCAACCATTCAGTTTATCGTTGAAGAAGCCTTAAAATCAGGTATTGAAGAAATCTTGGTTGTTACTGGGAAATCAAAACGTTCAATCGAAGACCACTTCGATTCAAATTTTGAATTAGAATACAATTTGGAACATAAAGGGAAAACTGACCTTCTCAAACTTGTGAATGATACAACAGCTATCAATCTTCACTTTATCCGTCAAAGCCATCCACGCGGATTGGGAGACGCTGTCCTGCAAGCCAAAGCTTTTGTTGGTAATGAACCTTTCGTTGTTATGCTTGGTGACGACCTTATGGACATCAATAACGATAAAGCTATACCATTGACAAAACAACTGATCAATGACTACGAAACCACACACGCATCAACTATCGCCGTTATGCCTGTACCACATGAAGAAGTATCATCTTACGGTATTATTGCTCCTCAAGGCGAAGGCATTGACGGACTTTATAGCGTTGAAACATTTGTTGAAAAACCAGCCCCTGAAGATGCACCAAGTGACCTTGCAATCATCGGTCGTTATCTTCTTACTCCAGAAATCTTCAATATCCTTGAAACACAAGAACCTGGAGCTGGTAATGAAATTCAATTGACAGACGCTATTGATACCCTTAACAAAACGCAACGTGTTTTCGCCCGCCAATTTAACGGTGACCGCTATGATGTCGGTGACAAATTTGGTTTTATGAAAACTTCTATTGACTATGCCCTTCAACACCCTCAAATCAAAGATAGCATAAAACAATATCTTATCGATTTAGGTAAAGAATTAGAAGCTGATTCAAAAAAAGAAGAAACTAAATAAATGCTTATAAAATAAGCCCCTTAGAAAATTTCTAAGGGGCTTATTTTTATCTCAACGCAGCTAAAATCAAAATAAGATTTAAAATGACATACGTACCTGCAGCAAGCCAACGTTGCCAAGGTTTAAACATATCTTTTTCTACAATTGTTGGCAAGAAGATAGCACATAAAATACCACCAACAAGACCCCCAATATGTCCGATAATCCCAACACCTGGGGTAAATAAATTAAAAAGTAAATTAATCAAAATCAACAACTGGTAATTGCGTCCCAATTCTTTCAAAAAAGGATTTCTACCATAATAGCCAACTACCATAATAGCTGCAAAGACACCAAATAGCGATGTTGAAGCGCCTGCCGCAATCACATTTGGCGTAAAGAAAAGGGTAAAGGCATTTCCAACCACTCCTGATAACACATAAAGCGCCAAAAATTTATGATGCCCCCAAATCTGCTCTGCAATTTGTCCAACAAAATAAAGCGTTAAGGCATTAAAGAAAAAATGTTCCCAACCAATATGCACAAAAATCGGTGTCACTAAGCGCCACAATTGTGTCGGAACTAGGCTAACATAAGCACCATACATGCCACCAAAATTAAGAATCGCTTGCGAAGAGGTCGCATTGCCAAAATAAACAATCTGCATTGCTAAAAAGACAAGTGTTGTTAAAACCAGTAAAAATATCGTTATTGGATTTCTTTTAATTTCATTTTTCATCTACTAAAAACCTCCTTCACAGCCATATCGTGACAATCTGCCTGAAACTCTGCTTTCTGAAACTCATAAATCGTGCTAACGGTATGTCCGTCATAATCAGCTAAATAACGGTCATAGTAACCGCCGCCATATCCGATACGAAAACCAGCCAGATTGAATCCTACGCCTGGGACATGAATGACATCAATTTGCGACTTATCCACAGCATTAGCTACCGCTGACTCCCACAGACCAAACCTTGTTTTCACCAAATTATCTTTATCGTAAGGGCAAAAAATCATTTTTCCTTTGGAATAAGTCTTGGGAACAAGAATTTTTTTCCCATCTTTTTGGGCTTGATTGATTAACAATTGCGTATCGTATTCAAAATTAAAAGCTAAATACGTTGCGATTGTTTGCGCATTTTGATAAGCTGCTGACGCGACTAAATCTTCTAACAAAGCCTTATCTTTAGCAGCTTTCTCCGCCTTGTCATGCTCTTTTAACTGAGTCAGAATAGCTGCTCTTAACTGTGATTTTTCCATGCTATTATGATAACACAAAACTGTTTTTTTACTTAGTAAAAATCTTAAAATTTACGTTAAGGTTTCTTTAAGGTTTCTCCGATATACTACAAACATCCTAAATAGCGGTTCTCCCAAACCGCTGGGAATTGGCTCTTTTGGAGTTGTTCCCTTTTCATAAATCTCCTGGACATGATTGAAAAATCATGTCCTTCCCTTTTTAAGCCGCTAGCTCCCAATAGCGGCTTTTTTTATTTTTCAAATACAAAAAAGGTAGCAAGACTAAAAACTTGCTGTTGAATCAGATGTATATTTTGTTTTGCCTTTATACAAGGTAAAATAGTCATTCGATACTGACAAAGCATCATCTCCATTATTCTTAACTGTAATATTAAGTAATAGATAAGTTCCTTGTGCAGTTTCATTGATAAATTCATCTCCAACAGTTTGTGATGTTGATACTGAATTTACTGTATATTCTACATCTCCAACCGTGAAAGTTTGCCCTACGGAATAAGTAGCTTCTGTTTCTTCCGAACTTGCTTTACTTGATGAATCTGTTGTAGTAGTTTCACTTGTAGTTGTTGATTTCAAAGCCGTCTCTTTTGAATCATCACTACCACCCATATTAGCAAGCACTCCAATAACAACTAGTGCCGCTAACACGATAAACCATACACGTTTGTAAAATGGTTTCTTTTCAACATAAACTTTTCCATCTTCGGCTTTGATTTTTTTAGCCATTTTTCGTATCTCCATTTTCCTTAAAATTTTTCACAACCATTATATATATAATTTTTGTCAATCGATTTCAGAAAACTTTTTAAAAAATTTTTGAGAGAATTTTTCACGCAAAAAAGCTCCCTTACGGAAGCTTTTTTATCTATGTTAATAATGAATTAAAGACGTGCGTTCAATTCAGCTGACAAGTCTTCAAATCCTGGTTTACCAAGAAGAGCAAACATGTTTTTCTTGTATGCTTCTACACCTGGTTGGTTGAATGGGTTAACAGCGTTAAGGTAACCTGAAAGACCGATAGCCAACTCGAAGAAGTAGATTGTGTAACCAAGAGTGAATTCATCTTGTTGAGGAAGTGTCAAGAACATGTTAGGAACACCACCGTCAGTGTGAGCAAGAAGAACACCGTCAGTTGCTTTTTTGTTTACGAAGTCAACGTCTTTACCTTGAAGGTATCCAAGACCGTCAAGGTCTTCTGACAATTCAGGGATAACAACGTTTTTACGTGGTTTGTCAATACGAACAACTGTTTCGAAGATGTTACGGTAACCTTCTTGGATGAATTGACCAAGTGAGTGAAGGTCAGTTGAAAAGTTAGCAGATGTTGGGTAGATACCTTTTTGGTGTTTACCTTCTGATTCACCAGCCAATTGTTTCCACCATTCACCGAAGTATTGAAGTGATGGTTCGTAGTTAGCCAAGATTTCAGTGATGTACCCTTTACGGTAAAGTACGTTACGAACTGCAGCGTATTGGTAAGCGATGTTTTCTGAGATTTCAGCAGAAGTCAATTCTTGACGAGCAGCGTTAGCACCGTTCATAAGAGCTTCGATATCGATACCAGCAGCAGCGATTGGAAGAAGACCTACAGCAGTCAATACTGAGAAACGTCCACCAACATTATCTGGAACAACAAATGTTTCCCAATCGTTAGCAACAGCTTCAACTTTAACAGCACCTTTAGCTTTATCAGTTGTAGCGTAGATACGTTTGTTAGCTTCTTCTTGACCGTATTTTTCAACTAGAAGTTCTTTGAAGACACGGAAAGCGATAGCTGGTTCAGTTGTTGTACCAGATTTAGAGATAATGTTTACTGAGAAATCTTTATCTTTAACGTATTCAACAAGGTCTGCAAGGTAAGTTGAAGAAATTGAGTTACCAGCATAAAGGATTTGTGGACCTTTACGATCTGCAGATGCTTGTAGGTTATAGAAGTGGTTGTTCAAGAAGTCGATAGCAGCACGTGCTCCAAGGTATGAACCACCTATACCGATAACAACAAGAACTTCACTATCTGATTGGATTTTAGCAGCAGCTTTTTGGATACGAGCAAATTCTTCTTTGTCGTAGTTTTCTGGAAGGTCTACCCAACCAAGGAAATCAGAACCTGGACCTGTACCTTTGCGCAAGTATTCGTCAGCAGCGTTGACTTGCGGTTGCATGAAGTCGATTTCTTCTTGTTCGACGAATTGACCCAAAAGTTTTGAATAATCAAATTTAATATGTGTCATTACAATACTCCTCAAAAAATTAAACTTCTCTTTTATATTACTCTTTTATGCACGATTTTTCAATGATTTTTACTAAATTATCTCATTTAAATAAAGTGTTTACCAAGTCGCTGAAAATTTTCATGAAACAACCATTTTGTGATGAAAATTTCACAGATTTTTACAGTTATAGCCACATCACAACACAAATGACACTTGATTTATCTAAACGATTAAACACAATTAAAATAGTTTAATTCCTGCCCCTATTTCGTCCCTTTTAGTCTCTTAAATAAAAAATAACCCTCTGAAACGATTGATTTCAAAGGGTTTTAGTTTTATATGCAAAAAGAGCACACACCTACAATCGCTTAGGGCTGCTGGATTCCTCCCCTGACCCACTTCACGCACAGATGTTGCTCCGAAAATATTATATCATAATTTCTAGATTATGCAAACTAAGACTGTTCTTTGACAGCTTGCTTGGCTGCTTTTTTCTTTTCACGGTTTTTACGGAAAAAATCTTGCATGATAGCTGCACATTCGGTCTCTAAAATCCCAGTCTCCACTTCCACTCGATGATTGAGACGAACGTCCGTCAGAATATCATAAAGACTGCCTGCACCGCCAAATTTTTGATTGGCAGCCCCATAAATCACTTGCGGAATGCGGGCAAGTCCAATAGCTCCGCTACACATCACGCAAGGCTCAATGGTCACAAATAGGGTGCTATCTAGCAAACGCCAATTGCCTTCGTTTTCATTGGCATCATCAATCGCCATGATTTCAGCGTGTAAAATAGCCTTCTGCTGCTCTTCACGCGCATTATGCCCACGTCCAATAATCTCACCATCTTTGACAATAACACAGCCAATTGGAATTTCTTCTTTTTCTAGCGATTTTTGCGCTTCCTTAAGCGCTTCTCGCATGAAAAACTCTTTTTCTTCCTGTGTAAATTCAGCCATTATAGCTCACCAAGTTGCCATGATTTGTGTGGCTCAGCCAAATCAACAGGAACACCGTCAGCATAATTTTCTGCTTCTTCTTTAAGCACTTGAAGGTGATTTTCGGCATCAATGCCTTGTGGTGGAACTGGTGGCGTATGCGTCAAGACAAGGAATGTCACACCTGCAGCCTTGGCAATTTGCCCTGCTTCTTTGGTTGTCAAATGCGCTGGATGATTTTCATTCCCCGCATAAAGGTAAACATCTGCCAAAAAGAGGTCAGCGCCTGCAGCAAATTTATCCAAGCCTTCAAAATAGCCTGTATCACCAGTGAAAACAAGTGTTTGCCCTGTTGCACGTTCGACTATACGAAAAGCGTAGCAAGGAACAGGGTGAACGGTTTTGATAAAGGTAATGTCGAATGGACCAATCTTCTCAACGCCGTTGACATCATAAACTTTCCCTTGAGAAACACCGTCTAAAGTCAGTTTAGCAAATTCTTGCTCATCTTCGGTATGTCCGTAGATTGGCAAAATTTTAGGCTCCCAGAGATGTTTGGGATATAGTTGGAAATAATGGCGTAGCACGCCTAAATCAGCAACATGGTCAGGATGATAATGTGAAATAATCACCGCATCCAAGTCAAGTGGGCTGATTTCTTTTTCTAATTCTGTGACAGCACAGCTTCCGCAATCCATAAGCAATCGAAAACCATCCTCACTCGTAACGAGATAAGAGGTCGTGCCGCCGTCTTTATATGGGTAAGCTCCCCAGCAACCAAGTGTTGTGAGTTTCATCGTAGAATCCCCCTCTAGTAATGCTTACTCACATTATAACATTTTTTGAAAACTATCTCTTACGACACCATCAGTCTATCTTTAAATTTATAGGCTACAACACTAGCAATAATTGCCTTAATCGTATCTCCTGGGATAAATACAAGATTTGATAAAAGAGAAGTCAACAAAGGTGTGTGTATATAAACAGATAGATAAATCGCTCCCATCACATCAACAAATAAAACACCGCCTAGTAAAATTGCAATTAAATTATTAATAAAAGATGATGTCTTAAAAATTTTCAAAATCACATTGATTAGAATTGGCACAAAAAACCAAGCAACCACATAACCAGCTGTTGCTCCAGCAAAAACAGCAAACAAGGTACTACCAGAAAAAGCTGGAATAAACATCCCCAAAAGGAAAAACAGAAGAATCGACAGGCACCCTTTTTTCCAACCTAAGAGTACACCTGCTAACATGATTCCCAAATTTTGCAAAACAATTGGAACAGGGATAAAACCCAGTGGAATGGCTGGAATAAAGCCTAAAACGACAAGAATAGTTGTCATCATTGCAATATAAAGTAAATCTCTCACGTTTTTCATAAATTACTCCTAAAATAAATGGTTTCGTGTAAGCGACAGCTCGGATTAAAGTCATGATAACAATATGGACAAGTCCCCTCTTTATACTCCGCTTAAGTTAAAAAATGGTGGCAATTACCACAAAGAACAGGTGAGTCAGCTTTTACCGAAACTGATTCAAAAGGGTGATTTCGTAGCTGATTATGACATTGATAGCAAGCAAAATAATCTTGCCACTTACCACATTTGAGAGCAACAATGTCCTAACAAAGTTTACTACTTTATTTATTTTTAGTCAACTTGTTTATTTTTCTGGTTAACTCTTTTTAGAAATCCAAACAAAACATACTAAGATTAGTAGTGAGGAAATCTCCGACGGGAGAAAGTACT
>ERZ1034949.374-NODE-374-length-30076-cov-11.999867_pt1 | contig 30076 bp, 32 predicted proteins | sample MGYA00520590_ERZ1034949 | MGnify/ENA primary metagenome ERZ1034949 (study PRJEB33766, sample SAMN09781752) | gut metagenome | biome: gut microbiome | host: Homo sapiens | place: Madagascar | study: EMG produced TPA metagenomics assembly of the PRJNA485056 data...
TGTGTAAAAAAAACGACCGTTTAAAATGGACAGTTTTTAGGCTGTTTTTTATAGTTTAGCAAAGGTTGCCGGAATTTGCAATAACTTTTTATATTTGCGATGTTTTTTGCTGTTTTATGAGAATTATCAGCGTCTTATTCTGAGTGTGTAAAAATAACGGTCGTTTTTTTTACACACTTGAGGAGGAATAAGATGTTTAAGAGTATAGAATTTTTAAGAGAACAGAGCAGGGGAGAGGAGTATGGATTGCTTCGCGTTGCTCGCAATGACATTTGCTCTGTCGGTCGTTCCATGATAGAAATGCTGGGCGTATTGGCAATTGTCGGCGTACTAAGCGTTGGAGGTATCGCCGGATATTCCAAAGCGATGGAAAAGTTTAAGCTGACGAAAGCGTTAGGCGATTACAGTATGCTGATAAACGGACTGATTGAATATAAAGACAATATACGAAAAATTAAAACTAATGATTCGTTATATGGGCTGGTTAATGTTGTGCAGAGTTTGAATTTGGTGCCTGAAACATGGAAAAAAGTCAGCGCTATGCATGTCAACGACAATTATGGCAATGTGCTGCGGATATACTCAAATAATATGGATTCTGAAAATGTTTTTTATGTGGTGGATTTTTATTTGGGAGGCACTAAAACATCAGATAAAGGCACGGAAGTTTCGTCTGGATTTTCTACAAAGCTTTGTCTTAATCTGCTGACAGATTTAATAACGCCGCTGGAATCGTCAGTAGCCTCGGTTAATATTTGGCATACGCCTGATACTTCGCATGCTGTAGGCATTTCTAAAAGCAAGTTTCATGATTTGGGCTACTTGCATTATGCCTGCAATTCTTGCGGACAAGATGAAGCTTGTGCGATAAGCGTTATATTTAACTATTGATGAGGAGAAGTGCGGATATTTTGTTATAAAATGCATAAAGTGCCTTATAGAACAAAATGAGCAATTTGAACTACAAGGCACTTATGAACAAGATTTTTGACAGAACAACTGCATTTTCATCCAAGTTAAAGTACACTTATGCAATATGAATTTATTTTATTTTTAGATAAGTATATTTCCATTCCTTCCGGATTGCCGCCTTGAACTGCCGGTTGGAATTTTTTAGACACAATGATTTCATTTTCTGTTTTATACACATCTACTTCATCGCCGATTGCAGGGGTGAAATTACAATCTGATAGTCTTGCTTCTGTTGTAGACAAATCATTATTGCCTATAATTACGGAAGTTGCGTTTATTTTAATAATTTTGGATATTTTGGTTCATTTCTATCTTATGGTGTTTAATTATTGATTGTTCATTTTGAGAAAATTTCTAAATTGTCAATCCATCATAGTGTTGGAATTTTTGCAAGGTGGTTAATAAAAAAACACCGGCTTATTTCAGGTGGATAAGCCGATGTTTTAAGTCTTATTACTTAAATTATTTTATAAAAGAGTTTTTAAGGTTGTTTAAAGAATTTTTTGTGTCTTCCAAAGCCTTTTTCTGTTCTGCGTTTTTGGCTTCACGTTCAGCTTTTTTTGCGGCTTGTTTTTCTGCCAATTCTTTCTTTTTAGCTTCTAAATTAGCTTTTGCGTCTTCATTTGCCTGAGTTACGCTGTCAATTTTATTTTGAGCCTGTTGAGCGGCAGAAACTAAATCAATTTTTGCTTCGGCGGTGCCGGCTGTTAAAATAGTGATAAATGCCAATACTAACAATTTTTTCATATCTTTTCTCCTTTATATATAGGTGCTCTTATCAGACAAAAATACTAAATAACAGAATATTAAAAAGCAAGTAAATAACAGAAAATTTATACAGAAATTTGTTGATACATACCTGATTATAAAAATAACCGTTTGCAATGATTTTTTTTCTTGATTTTCAGAGCCTGAAATTATATATTAAAGCGCAGTAAAAAGGGGATAAAATGTTTTGTCTTAAAAAAATTATGGCGTGTACGGTTGCTGTTTTGTGGGCAATGCCGGTATGTGCCGACAATAATGATGACGCGTTGGAAACGTATAATCGCGCGATGTTTGAGTTTAATCTGAAGCTTGATGAATATGTAACAAAACCGCTGGCTAAAGGTTATCGGGCAATTACGACAAAATTTATACGAGAAAGGGTTGGTAACTTTTTCAATAATTTACGAGAACCGGCAAGTATGATTAACCATTCGTTGCAGGGAAATTTTGCAGAATCCGGAAAATCAGCAGGCCGTTTTGTAATAAACAGCACTTTGGGATTGTTGGGGACTTTTGATGTAGCAACAGGTTGGAATATTCAAAAAAATAAGACAGGGTTTGATAAAACTTTGGCCGGTTGGTGTGTTCCTGACGGACCATTTGTGGTGCTGCCTTTCTTTGGTCCAAGCACACCTCGCGCGGCGACAGGGTTGGCGGCAGATGCTGTGACCGACCCTCTCTATTGGTCTAATCAATACATAAATTTCGGACAGGATTGGAAACGTTACAGCTTTATTTACGGACTGACAGCATTGGGATTTGTCAGCGTGCGTGAAGAAAATTTGGAATTGGTTGACAATTTAACCGCTAATGCTGTTGATGCATATAGCATGGTGAAGTCTGCTTATGTGCAGAATCGCTTGAAAATAGGTTCTTGCAAAAGTAATGATGAACAATCTCAGTCTGCCAGTTATGATTTCGATTTTGATGAAGAAGATGATGAATAACTTAATAAAAGGATAGAAACTTATGAAAAAATTGTTTGCCACGTTATTTTTTACTTTGTTTTGTTTTCAATCTCAGGCAGCCGTAAATGCTGGAGAAGCTGAAGATTTTATAAAAAAAACAACAAGACAAGGAATTGAGGAATTGATAAATTCCGATGTTTCAGAAAAAGAAAAACAGGCTCGCTTTACAAAATTATTTAATGATGACTTGGATTTGGATTTTATCGGAAAATTTGTGCTGGGGCGTTATTGGAAAACAGCGACACCGCAACAAAGAACAGATTTTATTGATGTTTACCGTAAATTGAATATTCAAACATGGTCGGAGCGTTTTAATGAATTTAAGGGAAAACATTTTGAGTTTTTGGGAACTGAAAACTCAAAATCTCAGGACCAAATTTTTGTTAATACTCAAGTGCCTATGGATGAAGGCGCGCCGGCTTCTGTAAAATGGCGTGTAAAAGAAACAAACGGCCGCATGCGGATTGTCGATATAATTATAGAAAATGTCAGTTTGGCGCAAACTGCCCGCAGCGAGTATACGGCATATATTAAAAAATCACCGAATGGTATTGATGGTTTGATTAAAGATTTGCGCGTGCGTTTAAAATAATTGACTAAAGGGGCTTGCAAAGCCCCTTAAACTTTGCTATATTGCTTTTCGTATTTGCGGAGAAAATGAATCTATGATTGTTGACGGCTACAATACAAAACAAAGAAATATTTTGATTAACAAGTGCTTTTATCAGACAACCATGAAAATCATGCACTTGTTTGAAGAAAAGGGAAATAATGATTTTGCCAACAAAACCATTGAGGCTATTGCCGCCTATCATGATATTGTACAGCATAAAAAACGCAATAATTTTGACCAAGACTACAACACGGCTTTTGAAACAATAGATTCAGCAATTCGCAATATTGCCAATAAAGTTTTTTATATCTACGGAACTGACAGCTTTAATCATGCTTATGATTCTTTTAGAGATTATAATTATGTTCAGGCTGTGCGCGGCCGTTTGCATCTAAAATAATTTGCTGTTGATTTTTTGTTTGTTTAGATTGCTAATTTTCGGGCATTGGTTGATAATGCGTATTATAATTTAAAAATATGTGAGGTTATGATGAAACAAGTATCTGTAATCGGCTGCGGCCGCTGGGGAACATTTTTGGGATGGTATGTCGCAAATTATTGTAATGTCGATAGTGTGTTGCTGTATGGAATGTCAGGTTCTCCGTCTTTTGAAGAACTGAAGACAACCCGAAAAAATGAATATTTGACGCTTAGCGACAATATGCAGATGACATCTGATATGGCAGAAACTTTGAAAAATGATTTTATTATCATTTCTATAAGTTGTCAGAATTTGCGCGATTTGGCTAAACAAATTAACGGTTACAACGTTGAAGGAAAAACATTTTTGTTGGCAATGAAAGGGTTGGAAGAACCTTCGGCAAAAATTTTGGCTGAGGTATTTAAGGAAGAAATTAAGCAAAATATTCATATTGCAACTCTCGGCGGACCCGGACATGTGGAAGACTATATGCGTAAGGTTCCTTCTGCTGCCGTGATAGACAGTTATGATGAAGAAACTCAGGACCGCATTATTAAATTTATGCAAAGTGATTTAATCCGTTTTTATTATGGTACTGATATTATAGGTAATCAAGTCGGAGCAGCTCTTAAAAATGTTATCGGTATAGCCGCCGGTATTTTGGATGGCTTGGGATGGTATGGTTTGAAAGGCGCTTTGATGGCGCGCGCACCTATCGAGGTTGGGCGTTTGATTAAATTTAAGGGCGGAAATCCGGCTTCAGCGTATGGTTTGGCGCATTTGGGAGATTATGAGGCGACCTTATTTTCTAAAAACAGTCATAATCGTATGTTTGGTGAGATGTTCGCAAAAGGTGAACGATATGGTAAATTAGCCGAAGGAGTTGATACTTTGCGAGCCGTAAAAGCTATTGCCGACCGCGAGCATATAGATATGCCGATTTGTCAGGCTCTGTATAAGGTTATTTTTGAAAATGCTGATATTGAAAAGACAATACGCGGTTTGTTTGACCGTTCTTTGAAAAAAGAATTTGATTCTATCTGCTGATAAGGGATATGTTAACTCGTGCGGATGACGGATAAACCTTTGTCAGATGTAAGTGGAAGTTAACAGATGTTTTTATGTGGATAAAAATAAAAAAACGGGGGTTTGAATGTTATTCAAAAGCCTCGTTTTTTTTATTAGCATAAGTGCTGATTACAAACTCTGCCGGATGTCTTTTCTATGCTTGTTACTTTGGTACCACATAGATGTTATGCCGACAAACACTAAAATACCGAGTCCGCAAACGGCCTCAATGATAGAAATTACACTAGCCATAACACAAAAATATTTAAATTATACATAAAACAGCTATATGCTAACTCTGTTGAAATTTGTTGTCAACCTATTACCTATAATTTTTATAAAAATTTATTAGCCAAAAAGGTTGACAAATAGAAAAAATCAGGTTATAGTGACTGCATATTTTATATTATTAACTTAAATTATTTAGATTATGGATAGTGTTAAAAATCAGGCAGCTATTGCTGAGTTTATGAAGCGTATCAATTATTTGTTTAAGGATACTTTATCCGCCGAAGTTAAGGATAAGTATACTAAGATTTACGACCGCCTTGTTACCTGTCAGAACATTCCTGCAGAACAGTTGGTTCCGGATATTCAGCGTATCAAATTTGTAGCACACGCTAAGACTGGTATTACGCATCTGGTGTTTGGCAACATGCGCTATTTTGCAAAATCTAAGTTGTGCGAGCCTTTGAACGTCGGTCCGCAGGAAAATATTCTTTCGCTAGGAACTTCTGTTCCGGAGAGAATTTTCTTGGCTAAGCTGAATACCGAAAATCTGTGCAAACTGGAAGAAATTACGGTATACAGCGAGGGTGAAGCTACTGTGTCAGGCTATAACAAGCCAAAACTGACAAAGCTGGATATTGTTTCGCAGATTCCGGAGAACTTGCTGCCGCATGTCTATGCCTATGAGCTGGACAGCAATGAACTTCAGGACTATAACATTGTTTTGCAGCGCTATTGCTACAATGTGGTTTTGTATGGCAGTATTGCTGAGCAAGATGAGAATTAAGCACTAAGTCTTTAACAAAAAACACCGAGAAATTAACTCGGTGTTTTCTGTTATGTATATTGTTTTTTTTAACTATATGTTAGGGTTTTGACGCTAAAATTCAGCTATATTTTTAAGGAGAGTGACAATGAAGAAATTGATTGCATTGCTTGGCTGTTTGGCTTTTTTAACGAGTGCCTGCGATAATAAAAAAGAAGAAAATAAAAATATCGAGATAAAATCAGAAGTTGAAAATACAGCTCAGCAAGATGAGGCAAAAGTTTCCGAATCCCAAAAATTATGGCAAAAAATCAGCGGTGAACCGGCAAACTTTGAAAAGGCCTTCAGCCAACTTAACGATGTGCAGAAATATTATTTTTGTGCGGCGTTTTCGGTGGGGGCTATGTCTGTTTCGAAACCAGAAACCGCTTCGGCAATGGTAAAATATTTTTTGGGACTCGGCGTGGTTAAATATGGTCAGGGAATTGATGATACCACATATCCGGCATTTGATTTTGGAAAGCATATTTTTCGCTATGAACTTGTTGTAAACGATATTTTAGATAATAAAATTTGTGAAAACATTATGGTGGAAGCAACTCAATTTGCTAAAGATAAAAACTATACGGCAGAAGATTTAAATGATAAGGGCAAGCCGGAAGTTGAAAAGATTGTTGAAAAGTTAAAATGATTTTTAAGGATTGAAAATATGCCTAAGATTTCTGTATTGATGCCTGTCTACAAAACTTCTGAAAAATATTTGCGAGCTGCGATTGAAAGTATTTTAGCGCAGACTTTTACAGATTTTGAATTTTTGATTTTGGATGATTGTCCGGACGATAATCGACAAGAAATTGTGGAATCGTATAAAGATAAGCGTATAAAATATATAAAAAACAGTCGAAATATGGGAATTTCTGCAGCCAGAAACAAATTGATTGATTTGGCGCAAGGCGAATATTTGGCTGTTTTTGACCATGATGACATTTCTTTGCCGCAACGTTTTGAAAAAGAAGCGGCGTATTTGGATGCAAATCCGGAATGCGGAATTGTCAGTTCCGCTAAAAAAGAACTGGCAAGCGGCAAAGATGTTTTTTTTCCCGAAGATGATGAAAATATAAAAAAATATCTTTTTACAAAATGCTGTATTGTTCATTCGGCATCTATGATTAGAAAATCTGTTTTAATTGACAATAATATCAGGTATGAAAGTGAGTTTTCTCCGGCAGAAGATTATGCTTTATATTGTCGTTTAATCAATAAAACTAAGTTTCACAATTTGCCGGAAGTGCTGTTTTATTATCGTAATTTTGCCGGAAACACGTCACATTTGCAAAAACAAAAAATGGCTGACAAAACTTTGCAGATTAAAGAATTTGTCCGTCGTGAAAATGCAGATATGTATAACAAACTGCTGCCGTATGTGGAATATGTCAGCCGTGTCAGTTTTTTGGGAATCCATTTGCTGAAAATTGTATGTAGCTGTGATGTTGCAACCGGTTTTTTGTTTGGTTTTATTCCGCTTTATAAAATCAAAACAAAAGAAATTTTACGGTTGCCAAAAAATTGAAATAAAATATTTGACAAAAAATATAAGACACTATATTATTTATGTAGTGTTTATATTTTTATGTTTCCTTTTTAATTTTTTACTATTATGAAAAATTATAGCTTACGTTTGGACGAATATACAATTTCTGCAAAAGGAAGTTGTATGTTCACTACTCAAGAAGAAGCTAAGTTAGCTTTTTTGCGGCAGGGAGTTTTCGGCAGAGTTACATTGGCGCAAGTTTTCAGCTTGGACGCGGCTTTTGACATGAATAATAATCCGGAAAATATGACTGAATCAGTTGTGGTTAAATTCTTTTGGGTTTGCTATAAAGATGACGGAAGTATTTCTTATATTCCGCTATTTTATGAAGATGCGGATTTGGATGAATTTCAATGTGATGATTTGCGCCCTCTGGACAAAACTACGCTGATATATAGAAATAAACAGGTGTATGTTTTGTCTGTAGATAGCAAAAAACGCATAAATGTCAGATTGCTGACACTATATTATTGTCAGGAATTTATTGAAATTTTGTGTATGTTGCAAGGTATTAAGCCAACAGAAATTTGTCTGGACCGCTTGTTTACATCTTGGGATAATAAAGAGGCCGGAATTTGTTGGGTTATTGTGCATGAAACGCGTGATGACAAAGGCGAAACTTCTGAAAAAGCAATGTTTATGCCGGTTAACATTTTTGATGGTCCAAAGCTGTATCAAATCGGTTTGAACAATATGGATGTTTATCCGGTAGAAGTAGGCGATGACATGGAAATTTCCGGAGTTTTATATCATCTGGAGAAGACCGAACACGGTAAGCTTGTTTTAGCTAAAAAGAATTTGCAGGTTGTCGGGAAAAAACTCACTCAGGCGCAGCAATATAAAATTCATTGTTCTAAAATTGTGTTTAACGATGAATCTGATGTTGAGGCTACTGATTTTAAGATAGTCCCTCCTGCCGATTTGCCGAGACAAGTGCGCAAAGGTAAGGCCGTGATTGTTTCAATGAAAAAGGACGAGGTTTAACCTCGTTCTTTTTTATTGACAAAAATAAAATGCAAGATTACAATATAGACATAATTTCATTATTAACTTAATTATTATTGCTATGGGAAAGATAAATTTTTTACAGCATACTTCCAATGCTGATGCCAGCTGTATAGTGTTTTGCAGCAGTCAGGCTAATTTGCTTCTATTGGCAGAAAATCATGAATGCAATGCAGTTTTGCTGAAGGTTTATGATGAAGATAGCAATGTTTTCTTTGTTTGGGGTGATATTGATAAAAAAGCCAAAGAAACGGTATTTACGGCTGTTTTTGCTAATGAAGATAACATAATTCCGCCTATAGAGGATGCTAAACAGGTTAAAATAGGGGAAGTGTTCAGTCATCATGATAATTATTATATTTTGACGCAAAATTCCAATAATGATTTGGTGATTCTCCAATTGCATGCTTTATGTGAAGAAAAAATGGTGCGTCAAATATTGTCTGATGATGACGATTTTGCCGATATTGATGAAATTTTTCTATCAAAAATTTTTGTTATCGGAAATTGTAAGCAATTTTTGACTTTAGCTTGGACAATTACTTATGCTGATGGTTTTATTTCCTATATTCCGGTTTTGGAAAAAGATGAAAAATTGCTGAGTGAGTATAATATTGAAGCTTTGCTGAAAGAACGCGCCGGCTCTCATTTGCCGATTAAAATGCATGATATGTATTATACACCCGTGCGCGATGTTTTGGGCAGTTGGCATATTGAATGCAGCAAAGAGTTAAGATTGATTCCAATTTGCGGAACATAATAAGTATTGTAAAAATTAAAAAACGGCAGGAATGAAAATTTCCATGCCGTTTTTTGTTTGTTTCAACGGCAAACGGAATTGTTGATAAAGGTATTGACGGCTGTGTGGTGATGATATATAACTAAAATCTGATATGTATAATTATTTAAATTATTGAAGTATGGATAAACAATCTAAGTTTAAACTCTTGCAGGAAATTGCTTTAACCCGCGATGAAGCTGAAGAATTTTTTGAACAGCAAAACAATGAAATAGAAAATCCAAATCATATCTTTTTGCCTATGTCTGTTGTGTATGAAAGCAAAAACAAAAAACTGCATGTTTTGCCGTATTTGGATTTGACACAGAAAGAAAGTGTGTGGGGAGTTTCTTTTAACGGAATTTTGGTGCATAAACAAAACATTGCGGCCAATACGTATAGAGAAATACGTACGGCATTGCATAAAGAAAATGTTCAATGCAACAGATATTCTCGTTTTCGCTGTTTTCCAAGTCTGTCTGTTTGGGAGCGGATGTTCGCCAACATGACTTTGTTTAATAACATGATGTTTGTTTTGCGAAACAAAGGTATTGACGCTGATGATTTGCAAACGGAAGTTATGTATTTGGCGGATAAGGATATTTTAAGCAAATTTTTGCCAGAACCGGGTGAATTGGCTTTTGCCTATGATGACGATACGCCTATAAAATCGCGCTTTGTCGTCTATTTGTAGAATTATTTTGTGTTTTAAAAGCCGTTCTAAGATTTTAGGACGGCTTTAAGTTATATAGAGAAAATTATATTTTGGCTAATATTGATATGCCAGTTCTATAGTACATGTATTTGAAATACATGTACATCCTTTGGCCGCAACACTTGGCAATAAAGGAAGTGCTACAATATTGTTGTCTACACAAGCTAAAACATCATCAGAACTAATTCCGGCGCTGTCGCTGCTATAAATACAATCTTGTGCTACAGGTGGTATTTGCCCTGCATTTATTTCCAGTCCTTTAAAATAATCTGAACCTATACCCCAATCATTAGTTGCCAGAGCAATACAAGCTTCTCGCGATAGACCAACGGCACCAATACTAAAAGAGCGTTCGGCGCCATAAGTATAAAGCTCGCCGCCAAACCCATGAACTAAATTTCCATTTACAATCATTTTAGCATCAATAATTCCTAAGGCTTCGAACAATTCTAAATCGCCTCTATTATTAGAGTCAAATTCGTTTGGATAGGCTTTATCTGTGCCAGAAAAAGTTTTGGAATTTGCAAAAGCTGTTATTATTTCGGTTGCAATTTGTGTTATTTGTGCTGTTGTTTTGTTAATCTTTATTTTAGTCATGGCTTTTGAATATCCGGCGATACCGCCAATAGATAATACGCCGATAATAGCCAGTACCCCAAGCATTTCTATCATGCTTCTGCCGGATTGATTATTTTTCATAAGAACTTCCTTTCATCTTAAATTTATAACAAAAAAGCTGTCGGAGAGACAGCTGGAAGTTCGTAACTGCTGAACATAATGCAGTGTAGCATATTAGCACATAGCATATTTTGCTACCTTCCAGCCAGGAGACCAGAAGGTATGCATATTTAACGTCTTTGCATAAAGACGTATGTTCAAGAGGCTACGACACCCCAGACAGAATGTTGACTGTCCAAAAATTATTTTAATCAAATAAAGTTAAAAGTAAAGATGTTTTTATAATTTGACAAAAGCAAAATATTGCATTCAATGAGCAGAATCGCATAAATATCCGTCATTTTTGCTTAAGATGTTTTCAATAAAAAAACATATTTTATTTCAGGTTTCCAACACTAAAAAACAGCGGCAGAATCTCATATTTTCCATTAACATAATAGATATATACAGGGATTCCATCGCGTCCATAAGAGTTTAGCGCGGCAGTATAGACTTCATTGCTTTCTGTTAAATCAGCACGGAAAAGCTTAACCTTTTTTTCGCTGACAAAGCGTTTGAAACGATTAGTGTTTAAAATGATTTTTTCATTAAATTGACAAGTCAGACACCAATCGGCCGTAAAGTCAACAAATACTCGTTCTCCGTTTGCGGCGGCTTCGGCAATCGCTTGTGCGTCATAGGCTTGCCATGTCAGTTCTTGATATGTTTTTTCGGTATGCCAATTCAGCTGTGCTGCTAAAATACTCAACAGCCAAAGCATTGTCAGCAGCAGAGGCACTGATAGGATATATTTTAGTGTCCGCATCCACTTTCCGGGAGTTGGAAGAATGCGGCCCAAAACATCAGGAAACATTTCTATCAAAGCATAGGGCATGGCGTATCCCAATGCCAACATGAAAAAAACGGCAAATATCTGCAAGTCATTTTGCATAAAGGCATAGCCGATGGCAGCTCCCATAAACGGACCTGTGCATGGACTGGCAATTAAAACCGCAAAGAAACCGGTGCTGAATGTGTTTAAACCAGACAGCTTGTATGTTTTATCCGTATTAAAATCAGGAAATTTTAGAATGTCTGTCATAAATAAGAATAATATGCCGAAAATAGCCGCCATTATTCCGACAAACCACGGCGATTGCAGCTGAAATCCCCAGCCGATTGCGGCTCCTTCATGTTTTATCAAAACTAAAATAAGGGTAAGCAACATAAAGCAGCACAAAACACCTAATGTGTATTCAGCCGCTTGTCTGCATCCTCCGTTGTGTTCTTTGTTTTTAAGTAAGGAAAATATTTTAAGTGATAAAATCGGAAAAACGCAAGGCATAAAATTTAAAACAAAACCGCCTAAAAAAGCCAATGCTAGAATATAGAGCAAACTGAAGTCAGTAATATCATGATATTCTATTTCCAGCGCGTAAGATTTATCGGGAGTGATGACCAGCGCTTTTGACAGCGGTTCGCTTTCATTTGTGTCTTTTTCCCAGCTGATAATTGTTTTATTGTTTTTTTCATCTATTTTTACGGATTGAGCGGCAATTCGTCCGCTTTGAGCCGGCAAAAAGCTCAGCGCCGTATGCGGTGGCAGTTCTAATTGAATTTTATTTTTCTGCCGCGGACTTTTGACATGTAATTTTTGAGGAAGTTCTATTTTGAGCGTGCTTTGCAAATTATTCCAGATTTCTTTAGGCGTCTGCGGAAGCTCCTGCAGATTGAAGCTTAAAGTCTGCGGTTTGCAAACATTATTGCATTCCACAAAGGAAAAAGTCAGTTTCGTATCTTTAGTTTGTTTAAGCTGCAGATGAAAATAAGCTGATTTTTTGTAAACATATTCATCTATGATGTCATAGGCCTTGACAATTTGCGGAGCTGATTGATTTAATATTTTTAATCCGCTTTGGTCTGTATCTGTGCTGATGGTGGTCGGCCGTCCGATTTCTCCAGGGTTGCTCCAATAAATATGCCAGCCTTCTTTTATGGTAAAACGAGCGATATATTCTGTTTTGCCGTCCGAAAAAAGCTCTATGGAGGTATTTTCGGTGCTTTGTTTGTTTGGCGCGGCAAGAGCCGGAACGCAGAATAACAGACCAAGAAATATGAATGCGGCTTGTTTAAGCATTTGTTTCCTTTCAAACAAAATATGGGCTGAGCTTATGTGTATTTCAAGTTAAATCAGTTCTTTCAGACGAAAAATAATTTTATCAAACATTTCGGCTGTCAATATGTTTGTGTTTATATTGTAGCGCGAGGTGTGATATGAATCCAGCAATATCAGGTTATGCTTAGGCAAAAAATGCTCCGCCCCATGAGCAAATTTATAGGCTGCTTTGGTATAGCCTAAAGCCTGCAGAACTGCGCCATGCGAAACAGAACCTAAAGATAAGATAATCTTCAGATTTGGCATGGAGGCGATTTCTTGCTGCAAAAACGGACGGCAGGCGGCGATTTCGGCGGCATTGACTTTGTTTTGCGGAGGAACGCAGCGCACAGAATTGGTGACACGCACGTTAAGCAGCTCAAAGCCGTCGTCTTTGCGTTTTTGATAATTGCCTTGCGCTAAGCCGAATTTTTTTAGAGCCGGATAAAGAATATCGCCGGCGTAATCGTTGGTGAAAGGGCGGTCGGTCTGATTGGCGCCGTTAAGCCCCGGAGCTAAGCCGACTATTAAAACCTGCGCATCAAGCGAGCCAAACGGACTTACCGGACCATTATGATAAGTTGGAAATTTTTGCTTGTTGCCGCGGCGAAACTCTACCAAGCGCGGACATAAATCACAATTTTTTTCTGGTTTGCAAAACATTTTATTCTCCTTAATTGAGGGATATTGTAGCGTGATTTTTTTAGCTGTCACTATTTAAATTTCTTTTTTCACGGTTATATACAGTTTTGAAAGTGTTGAAAAATACTTTATTTGTCATTTAAAACATTTATAAATGGAGATAAAAATATGAAAAAAACATTATTGTTAGCCGGTATTGCCAGTATTTTTGCTTTTAATGCGCAGGCAATGAATTGGAATATGATGCAATATAGTCCGTATGTCGGCGCAGATTATTCTTTTTTAAAGGCAAAGCAAGGACATCAGGCAAAGAAAATGAAAAAATATTTTCACTCCGGTAAAGCTAATATCGGTATGCAGATTTATCAAAATTGGGATTTGGAATTTTCATATCAGCAAACCGGAGAACTTAAAGGCCGTACTTTGGAGGGAAAACGCGGTAAAAATTATTTTTCTGTTTATGCGTTGGATGCATATGGAAAATATCCGATTATGTGTTCTAAACTTAGCGCATTGGGTACGATAGGTGCCGGTATTTATCATGGTAAATATAAAGGCTTTCCGAAAGGTGCGTACAATAAAGTCGGATATCGTGCCGGTTTGGGTTTGCAATATGACTTTAATAAAAACTGGGGAGCTAGAGTTGTTGGCAGATATTCTTATATCGGCTCCGGCTATACTAACAACTTTAAAGAGGTTACCGCCGGTTTGCAATACAGATTCTAAATTTTATGATTTTAACGAAACACCCTGTCAGTATAAAATCGGCAGGGTGCTTCGTTGTTTGAAATTTAGTCGCAAATGCGCGTATGTTGAGGAATTTCTACTGTATAAGATAAAGTTGTTTGTCCGTTAGCCGGAACTTTTATTGTCCATTCGCGGGTTTGGGCGTTTTTAATTTTACCTTTAATATTCTCTTTTATAATTTTATAATTATCCGGAATATTCTGATTTATAGTTACGCTGTTTTCCACGGAATCAGCATTGCCGATGGTTGTTTCTGCAACATAAGTTTTCAGCAGTTTTACGTTGTAGCACTTATTTTGCGGACTACGTTCTTTTTCTTTTTCGGAAACTTTAGAAACTTTACCTTTAATGGTTAAATTGAATGCTTCACCTAATTTAAGCCGCAAAGTTTCTCCTTTAGCCGTATTACCTATATTGGTTGAGCCGATAAATTGTAAATTTCCATTTTTATCATTTTCATAAAAACGCATAGTGCCTGACGGTAAAGAAATCCCTAAATCGGATTTTTTAGTATTTTCTAAAATATATGTAATTTCTGGATGTTCTTTTTCAAATTCATAATTTCCGCCAAAATATAACGGAGAATTGAAAGTAAATTCTTTTATATATTGTACGGCAGATTTTTCAATAAATCCAACTTGTTTTGTTTGTTTATCCTTTATTGTAGTAATCGCAGGCAAGGTATATAGTTCATAGTTGCTGATTTGTTCAGGCGCAATCGCGGACGATTCAACAATGTTTCCGCTATCCATAGCGGCCATCGACATTTTCAGCATTCTTGAGCGAGGCTGAATGTTTGAGCGAACCACATTAACGTCTCCGGCAATCAATTGAATTTTGGCGTTGTTATAATCAACACCTGAGTTGTTATTTATTGTAACCCAACCGGTAAGGCTCAGCATGTTTTTATCGGAGATAGTGGCAACATAATCTGTTTTCCAGCTTAAACCTCCTGTTAAATAGGCTAAAAACAAATTTTTGTTTCCGGCTTTTTTATTATTGATTTTAGCGGTTAAAGTCGGTTTATCGCTGATTCCGTTCGGTATTTTATTAAAAATAATTCTACCATTGAAATTTGCGTCGATACCGTATGAAAACTTTAATACAGGCTGTCCATAAGCCGAACTCAACAAAACAGCTTTTTCAAAAATATTTTCGCCTGTCTGAGGATTTTGTCGCACAGTATTCACTTCTTGACCGACAGACTGATTTATCATATTTTCATAGTTAATTACATTATAGCTGTAGTTTTGTTCCAAAACCTTAATATCTTGTCCGTAAAGCATTGCCGTTTCCGGTTGAATCAATTGAGCTACGCCGTCAAAAATCACATCTGCCGTTCCGGCTTTCAAATCTGCCGGTCTGGTATCTTTTACCAATGCCAAATTTTGATTATAAATACTTAAAGATAATTTGCTGTTATTATTGTCTAATAATATTTGCTGTGCATTTGCCGAAGCGGAAACTAAAAAAGTTCCGGCTAAAAGTAAAATAACTGTGTAGCGCATAATAAAATCTCCTCAAATAAGTTTAAGATATTTCAAAATAATATAAACGACAGAACATTCAAAAACAAGCATAAGCCAAAAGATTGCCTGAAAACTTCGTTTTTTTGTTTTGTGATGAAAAAATTTTTGGGCAATAAAGGCTCCTGGCCAACCTCCCAAAAACTCTAAAGCGTGCAGTTGTATTTCCGGCACACGCCATTCACCGCGTACGGCAGCTCGCTTATCGGCGCCATAAGCGATAAAAGTTGCCAAATTTATACAGCACAAATGATAGACGACAAATACCAAAAACGCCTTGTGTGAAAACATAATAACTCTAAAATAGTGATTTTCGGTTATATAGGCAGTCAGCATCATCATGGCAAAATACAAAATAAAAAAACGATTGCGCTGCAGCGGCGGTATTAAAATAAGGAAAGGGGATATTATAACTAAAAAGGTAATCAGCATTCTTGTGTCCTTAAAAATATATGTACAGCATAGACAGGCAAAAGATTATTTTCAAGCAAATCTTTGCAAATATTAAGGTATTTTTAAGGGTAAACGTGTAAAAATCGACATAAGTGTAAAAAGGAGAGATTCAAAATGAAAAAATCCGTTCTGATTAGTGCGTTGTTGATGGCAGCAGGCTGCGCCTCGCAACAGGCAAATGAACAGAAAGTTTATGGCGAACCGGCTGAAGTCAGCGTGCCGTGTTCATATTCTTGTATGGAAAATAACTGTTTGTCGGCAGTTCCGGAGCCGTTGGTTTTGAAACCTCGTGTCACAGAAGTTGTTTCCAATTATAAAATACGCCGCTGCTGTCCGGATGATGCGGCAATTGCCAGCGCTGAGCAGCAAGTAATAATTCCGGATTTGCCGGAAATTTATGTTATTTCCGCTAATCGTACGGTAAATTCTATGCTTAATGACGCAAAGGCTGTGTTTAATGATAAACCGGTTCGCGTATTTGTACATGATACCAAACTTTTGGCAGATGATTTGCCTAAAGGCAGTGAAAAAGGGTTAAACGCGGCTAAAAAGCGTCTGGATAATGTGAGTACCGTGATTTTGGCAAAAAAAAGCAATAACGCCGACTATGTTATCAATACATCAATAGATTGGTTCGACACGCCGACAAAACAAGTGCCGGCAATAAAATATACGATGGAGCTGGTTAGTACCGATGGTGTAAAAATAGGCGAATGGTCTGAAGTTGTTCATCAAACTGAAGGCGACCGCAGCTGGTGGTAATGAAAATGCGGTTTAGTGTGTTTGTTTTGGCTTTGATGTCGGCAATGATTGTCGATACGGCAAAAGTTTTTGCAGAACAGGTGGCGGTGGAAGCCAGCGCCTGTGATGAAAAACAAGATGGATTTGATGCAAAAACTATGGAATACCGCGCGGTGGACAAAGCTAGTTTAATCGCTGTAAAAAGTTCGGGATTGATTCAAAAAAACGGACAGAATCTGACACCGGCAGTTATAGATATTATTGCTTATCGTCTTATTGACGAGTATTTATTGAATGTTAAGCATGAAATTACGGTGTCGGAGCCAAAACGTGTGTGTGTGAAAATCAACGGAGATTTGGAAATTGATGCCGACGAGCTGAAAGCTTTAATCAAGGAGCATAAAGAGGCGGCGGAACCGGCACGCATAAATCCTGACGCCGAAGTCAAAATGGCAGCTGAAGTTGCGGCCGAGGTTGAAAAAACAACATCATTTAAACCTCAAAATTTGTCAGAAAAAAAACTGGTGTATATTGAGAATATGAAATTTTGGGACGATACGGACACCAATCATTACACCGACTTTTTAAAAGAAAAATTCTCGCACAGCGACTATTATTTTGTAACAGATGATAAGAGTTTGGCTGATTTTGTGATTGAACCAGCTTTAACCAAAGCAGAAGTAGATAAAATAGACGATACAAACCATAAAATGCAAATGGTTGTTGTTTTGCAGACAACAGCCCAGCATAATGCTGATTTTAAACCGCTTAAACAGGAGCAAAATCACTTTGTTTTGTTTGCCGCGGATAAAGACGAGCAGCAAATGGCCGATAATTTGATAATGAAACTCTTAACCCGTGCTGCCACTGATGCCAATGGTAAAATAAACAGGTTTTTGCAAGATGAATTAGAAAAAAATAAGATTATAGGTAAAAAATAATAAAATATTAGAAAAATATTATTGACAAAGGCAATAAATAATATTTATATTATATATTGCAGGTGTCAAATGAATATACATGGGTTAACATACATAGCTAATGAGATTTTTTGGACTTTTGAAGAAAATCATCCCGAAGCCAGAAAAGGAGAATATTTATCAGCCAAAACTAATTTAATTTTGGCTTTTGATGAATATGTTAATAACAGGAATATTCAAGAGCTTGCAGCGGAGATTGGCTTGAAAATCAATTCTAAAGATAGCAAGCGGCTCTTAAAATTGATAAACAAGGGTGTTGAAAAGTATTTGGAAAATAATATTAAAATTATCGCCATAAATTAAACAAAGTGGGGAAAATTTGCAATGCGCTATTGTCGAACGGAAAAAGCAACCCTATATAATAAAAAGATGTATTGGACGGAGTTATGCTGAGATGCAGGAAAATATAGAAGAAAGCAAAGTAGAAACAAAAAAAATTGTGCTGCCGGTGTTGCCGCTGCGTGATGTTGTGGTTTATCCAAAGATGATTGTGCCGATTTTTGTGGGGCGCGAAATGTCTATTGAAGCTGTGCAAAAGGCTAATGATAAAGGCTCTGATATTGTTTTGGTAATGCAAAAAAAAGCCGATGTTGAAGTTCCTGAAGCCGCTGATTTATATAAAGTTGGCACTCGTGGCAATATTTTGCAAATGTTAAAGCTGCCTGACGGAACCGTAAAAATTTTGGTTGAAGGTATTGAGCGCATCAAAATTAAATCTTTTCATCACGAAGGAGCTTATATTTCGGCGTCGATTTTGCCTTATCCGCAGGAAAATGAAGATAATACAGAGCTAAAATCATGGGCGAGGGCGGTTGTCAGCCAGTTTGAAGAATATATTAAACTCAATAAAAAAATTCCGCTTGATGTGGTGCAGTCGGTTAAACAAATAGAAGAATATGACAAGCTGGCTGATACCATAGCTTCGCACTTGGCGCTGAAAACCGAAGATAAGCAGTTTTTGCTGGAGGCAGAAAATCTTAAAGAACGCTTGAATAAGCTTTTGCAGCTTATAGATACGGAAATGCTGGTTATGGAAGTTGAAGACCGCATCAAAAACCGTGTCAAAAAGCAAATGGAAAAAAGCCAGAAAGAATATTATTTGAATGAACAGATTAAAGCGATTCAAAAAGAGCTGAATAATGGTGAAGATGGTGATGAATTTGGAAATTATCTGAAACGCATAAACGAAACAAAACTCAGCAAAGAGGCTCGCGAAAAAGCTTTGGGTGAACTTAAAAAACTTAAAAATATGGGAAATTCATCACCGGAAAGCGCAATTATCCGTAATTATCTGGATTGGCTTTTGGATATACCGTGGAGTAAAAAAACTAAACTTAATAAGGATTTGAAAAAAGCCATAGATGTTTTGGAAGAAGACCATTATGGGTTGGAAAAAGTTAAGGAACGTATTGTTGAATATTTGGCCGTACAGTCTCGTGCTAATCATATGAAAGCTCCGATATTGTGTCTGGTCGGACCTCCGGGGGTGGGAAAAACATCTCTGGGCAAATCTATTGCTCGCGCTACAAATCGTAACTTTGTACGAGCTTCGCTCGGCGGTATGCGTGATGAAGCGGAAATTCGAGGACATCGCCGTACTTATGTCGGGGCAATGCCGGGGAAAATCATTCAGTCTATGAAAAAAGCAGGAACGTCAAATCCGCTGTTTTTGCTCGATGAAATTGATAAGCTTGGCAATGATTGGCGCGGAGACCCAAGTTCGGCTTTGTTAGAAGTGTTGGACCCGGAACAAAATTCGTCCTTTAACGACCATTATTTAGAGGTTGACTACGATTTGTCCGATGTAATGTTTGTGACAACTGCCAATTCATTGGATATGCCTCGTCCGCTGTTGGATAGAATGGAGATTATTCAGCTTTCCGGTTATACGGAAGATGAAAAAATAGAAATTGCCAAACGCCATCTGCTAAAAAAAGTATTTGATGAAAACGCGGTTAAATGCTCTGAGCTGATAATTCATGATGAGGCAATTCGCGATATTATCCGCTATTATACACGCGAGGCCGGAGTGCGTAATCTGGAGCGTGAATTGGCGACAATCGCCCGTAAGGCTACTAAGGATATTTTGTTGCAAAATGGCAAATGCGTAAAGGTTGAAGTTACATCTGAAAATTTGGAAAAATATTTGGGTGTGAAGCGCTTTAGCTACGGCGAAGCCGAAAAACAAGACCATATCGGAGTGACAACAGGTTTGGCTTGGACCGAAGTCGGAGGAGATATTCTCTTTATAGAGGCTGTTGATATGCCTGGAAAGGGAAAAGTTACGCAAACAGGTAAGCTTGGCGATGTAATGAAAGAGTCTATCGAAACTGCATATTCGGTAGTGCGTGCGCATTCCAAAGAATTAGGTATAGACCCTGAAGTGTTTGAAAAAACAGATGTCCATGTCCATGTGCCGGAAGGTGCTACGCCAAAAGACGGGCCATCGGCAGGTATTGCCATGTATACGACTTTGGTTTCGGTATTTACAAAAACTCCGGTTAAGAAAGATGTGGCTATGACCGGAGAAATTACCTTGCAGGGACGCGTTCTGCCAATCGGCGGACTGAAAGAAAAGCTTTTGGCAGCGCTGCGCGGCGGTATAAAAACCGTGATTATTCCAAAAGAAAATAAAAAAGATTTGGCGGAGATTCCGGATAATGTCAAAAAAGGCATGAAAATTATTCCGGTAGATAATGTTGCCGAAGTGCTGAAGATAGCTCTCCATCACTAAACTTTGAAAAATATAATCAAAAAATGAGTTTCGTTCAAACAACGGAACTTATTTTTTTTTGTATACCGAAAAAAATATTTTAGGCGAGGGGGAGGAAAGCTTATAGCGCTTTATGTAAATCGTAATCTTAGAACAACTGTTTTTACGGAAGTCCGAAAATGGCGCAGATGTTATCTGGTTTCGCCGTTAAAAGAAAATAAAAATCAAAGCATATTAAAACAGGAATAGTATTAAGAAGGCTATTGATGGCAGACCTCTGAAATTATTTTGTTGGAATACATTTTTTATTGCATCTTCGTTTGTTTAGCAACTTTAATCTACATATTGGAAAAAACGATAATCAATATTGACAAATTTTAGCAACAGACTATAACACTCATTGTTAATTTATTTTATTATGTCGATTATTATTTATTATTATGAGTAAAGTATTTTGTAAATCTCTGAACTGCTTTTTAGCTAAAATGATGAAAGTTATGTTGTTCATTGTTTTTTTGACTATCGGAACAGTTATTTTTATTGTGGGCAAAGACGAATTTCATTTGGTGTTTGCCTTGTTTTTAGTCTTTTGTATTTTATATTCCTTTGCCGAAGAATGTGCAACTATCCGCAAATGGAAAAGACAACGCAGTTACATTTGCAAAGTGTTTTTTAATTTATGCGCCATCGCTGTAAACACGATTATTTTAATAGGCGCTGCTTTATTTTTCAATAAGGTATTATAATAAAAAAATTCTCGTATTTTTGAAAGATACGAGAATTTTTTTTAGGTAAATTATTTAACCATGTCAATAACGGCATCAGTAATATCCACGCCGCCGTTAATTACATAAGCTTTATTAACTATAACGGTTAAATCTTCTTTATCGGCAACCGATTTTATAATGTCATTGAGTTTTTGGTCAGAAGCCTGCAAAGCAGAGGCATATACTTTGTCAAAATTGTCTTTTTTAACATTTATTTCAGCAACATATTTATCCGAAGCTTTCTTTTTAGCATCTTCATCGCTGATTTTTGCCAGTTTTGCATTGGCATCATTTGCCATTTTCTGCAATTCCTGAATTTGACTTTCGCGCTCTGTTTTTATGGCGGCAACATCTTTAGAAGCCATCACAACGCGCTGCAAATCAATTACTGCAAATTTTGCTTCATTATTACCCGACACCATTTTTGTTGCAAATGCTGCGATTATCGCACTAATCAAAGCAGCAAAAAAAATAAGACCATAGTTAGGGCTGTTATCAAATCTGGACATTTATTTCTCCTTTTATTTTAATACAATCTAATGTTAGCGTCTTTTTTAGTTATTTCAAGATATTTTCACGAATATGCAACATAAAAGTGTTGACGCTGTCACAAAAACAATTATTATAGCGGCAGAGGAGTTATTTATGAAAGCTACGGATACCGGAATTAAGCGAATTTTAAAAGCCTTTATTTATTCTCGCGATGGTTTTGTTTCGGCCTATAAAAGCGAAACAGCTTTGCGTCAGGATATAATGGTTTTTATATTATTTTCAGCTGTCGCGCTATGTCTTGATTTGCCGATTTGGCAAAAAGCCATACTGATTTCCAGCTTATTGTTTATTATAATTATGGAGCTGGTCAATACCGCTGTAGAAGTTGTCATCGACCGCATTTCACCGGATTATCACGAACTTTCCAAAAAAGCCAAAGATATCGGCAGTATGCTGGTTTTATTATCCTTTGTAAATGCTCTGATTTTATGGGGAGCGTTTTTATATCCGCTGTTTTTTAAATGAACCGACCTCAAGATTTAGCAATTTATATTCATTGGCCTTTTTGCAAAAGTAAATGCCCGTATTGTGACTTTTATAAAGAGTTGGCTCGCGGCTGCGATGAAGAAAAAATAATTGATGAATATTTGTGCGCTCTCAAGAAATACTACTTTTTGATGCCAAAACGCAAAATTAAGTCAATTTTTTTTGGCGGCGGCACCCCTTCTTTGATAAGTCCCAAAAATATAGAAAAAATTATAAATTTTATTTGTAAAAACTGGGCGATACAAGATGATATTGAAATTTCACTTGAAGCAAATCCGAATACTGATCATAAAAACTTGTTTAAAGATTTAAAACTAGCCGGAATCAATAGATTATCACTTGGAGTGCAAGCTTTAAATGAAAATGACCTGCGTTTTTTGGGTCGCACTCATAGTTTGGAAGCGGCACGTCTGAGCCTGCAAGAAATTGTACAAATATTCGACAATCATTCCGCTGATTTAATTTACGCCAGACCGCAGCAAACTAAAGAAGAATGGCAGAAAGAATTAAACGAAATCTGCTCTTACGGTCTGTGTCATTTATCTTTATATCAATTAACTATTGAAGAAAATACAGTATTTTATAATAAATATATTAAACCTTTAGATGATGATAAATCAGCAGAATTATATTCCTTTACGCGTGAATATTTAACAAAACAAGGTTATAATATGTATGAAGTATCAAACTTTGCCCGCGCAGGATATGAAAGTAAGCATAACTTAACATATTGGCAAGGCGGAGACTATATCGGCATAGGTAAATCCGCTCAAGGTAGATTGACGTTAAATAATAACTTTTATGCAATCAATTATCCATTTGAAAATGAATATATTTCAGTAAAAGAACGAGCTGAAGAACTAATCATAACCGGACTGCGGCTGGTCAGCGGTATAGATAAATCAACATTCCAAAATATTATCGGAGTTCCGCTGTCAGAATTTATCAATCAGGCAAAATTGCAAGAATTTAAAGAGCTGAATCTGATAACCGAAACATCTAAAAATTTAGCCGCAACACCGCACGGATTTTTATTTCTCAACCTGCTGATTAGACAGCTGTGTCTTTAATCGTTAACACCATATCCTCCGTTAACCAGCACCGCCAGCAACAATAAAAAAAATATCATTGCAAAACCGGCTCTTGCAGAAACTCCGTCCGAAACTTTATAATGCCGATTTAGCGCAAATATAAAAAGCGGCGACACCAAAAGCAACGCCGTCACGTATCCCGGATTGGGAGCAACCCTCAGCGCCATAGTTTTAGATATAATAAGGGCGGCGCTGAAACCAATCAAATAGCCTCCTATTTTCCACATTCTTCGAGAAAAAATCTCATTTATTTTTTGCCGCACGCTTAAAGAAGAACCATCTGCCAAAAAACATTTTAGGTTATAACAACCGCTGATAAAAGTGGCAACCGATAAATAATAAACAATTGATTGCCAAACCGAAGAACCGTCTAAAGCAATATATTTTGTGATAATACTCATTCCTGCCAAAGCAAACACCGCCGGCATTATATAGCGAGCCGTTTGCCGCGACACTTTTGTGCGAATCATCTGCCAATAGCAAAACGTAAAGCCAAACAAAACTAAAAGCAAAGTTATAAAAACATTGCCTTGCCGCATAAGAACAAAAAAATCTTCCGGAGTAAGTATCCACCATAAAAACGTGGTAATCAGCACCGTTACTGCCATAAAACGAGAAACCGGTCCGGCTCCGTATTTGGCCGAAGCAAAAAATAAGTGCGAGTCATAAATTCCGATAAGCCAGCCCTGAAATATCAGCAATCCCCAATAATAAGCGCTGGTCGGTACCGGAAAAAACATCAAAAAAGGCGCAAATAAGAGAGAAATACCAAAACCTCGCCAAATACCCAAAACATAGCCGTTAACCTTGTAGTGCTGATTAAACAAGGTATAAACAGCTGTGAAAAATCCATATATTAACCCATTGATAATCCATAACATATAATGTTATGTAATTATTAGCTGCACTTTTTCAAGTCATAAATTTTCTAGGTCATCGGCTTTTATCTGCACTTCCAGCCATTGATTTTCCATTTCTTCCAGCTTTTCTTTATTGGCTGCCAATTTAGAGGTTAGTTCATCAAACTTCTGTGGGTCGTCGGTATAAAGATTAGCGTTGCCCAAAGCCACTTCAATAGCTTTATTTTCTTCTCCTATTTTTTCAATTTCTTTCGGCAGATTTTCCAGCATATATTGCTCTTTATAGCTAAGTTTTAAGGTTTTATTTTTTTCGCGGGTTTTAACATCTTCTTTAACCGCCGGTCGGCGTTTTTCTGTTTTAGGCGGAATACCTTTTAGTTTTTCCAATAATTCAGAATAAGAGCCGACATGTTCATAAACAGTCCCGTCACCACGCATATAAATTAAAGAAGTCGCCACTTTATCCATAAAATCACGGTCGTGGCTGACGATTAAAATAGTTCCTTCATATTCATCAAGAACTTCTTGCAGCAAATCCAGAGTATCCATATCCAAATCGTTGGTCGGCTCATCTAAAACCAGAAAATTAGATTGTTTGGCTAAAGCTAAGGCCAGCATCAACCGATTTTTTTCTCCGCCCGAAAGCGCTGAAACCGGACATTGAGCTTGGTCCGGCTTAAATAAAAAATCTTTTAAATAGGCTACAACATGTCTAAAATGTCCTCTTACCCATATATGGTCGCCCTCATTGCACAAAGTTTTCCACAAAGTTTTTTTAGGGTCAAGCGTAATGCGGTTTTGGTCAAAATAAGCTTCTTCCAAATTTTTACCGATACGTACAAAACCGGAATCCGGCTCTAATCTTTTTGTTAATAACTTAATCAGCGTAGTTTTGCCGGAGCCGTTAGGACCTACAATGCCTAATTTATTGCCCTTTATGACACGGATTGAAAAATCTTTTACAATTTCTCTTTCTCCAAAAGACTTGCTGATGTGTTTGGCTTCAATCACCATTTTAGAGCGCAGTTCGGCTGTTTCAGCCTCCATATTAACTGAGCCGGTCATTTTAATTTGCTCGCGCCTTTCTTGGCGCAATTGCTGTAAACGGCGCAAGCGTCCCATATTGCGGCGGCGGCGCGCGGTCACGCCTTTGTGCAGCCATTCGGTTTCTTCGGCAATTTTTTTATTTAGAGCTTTTTGTTCTATAATTTCCTGTTCAATAACTTGGTCTTCCCATTCTTCAAATGTAGAAAAGCCTTTATTATTACGGCGTAAAACGCCTCTGTCCAACCAAAATGTAGTTTGTGAAATATGGTCCAGAAACATTCTGTCATGACTGATTGCAATAACCGCACCCGTAAATTTTTTGATTAAATCTTCAAGTTTTTCTATGGTTGTGATATCTAAATGGTTTGTCGGCTCATCAAGCAGTAAAATATCGGGTTCGCTGATTAAAGAACGAGCTAAAGCCGCCTTACGCCGTTCACCGCCGGAAGATTGTTCGGGATTTTGATTTTCATTTATGGCAAAATATTCAATCAATCGGTCGGCGCGGTAAGTTTGATTTTTTTCTTCCTTAGGCAGACCGGCCTCAACAACTTCTCGCAAGGTTTTAAAACCCGTAAAATCTGGTTCTTGCGGCATATAACCGATTCTTATTCCCGGCTGAACAAAAAATTCGGCATCATCAGGCTCTATTTCACGGGCAATAACTTTTAATAACGTAGATTTTCCACAGCCGTTACGTCCGACCAAACAGATTTTATCACCGCGATTAACATATAAATCGACATCTGTAAACAGAGGGTTTAAGCCAAAACTCAGCTTGGCACCGCGTATTGTATATATAGGAGCTTCTGCAACCATTTTTTTCACCTTTCAATGCTCTATCTAAACCAAAATATCAAATAATACAAGAGATTTTATTTTTTACCTTGAAAGCAGATATTTTTCGTATTATTATGTCGGCGGAAATAATTGAAAAGGATAATTATACCTATGAAGAAAACAATTTTTTGCTGCTTAATATCATCTTTTTTAGCAGCAAATTCATACGCTCAAGCCGTAGATTTGTTTGATGATGATAATTTAACTTCTCCCAAACAAAATGAAGCTAAAACCGAAGGAAATGTTCAATTTTCTGATAAAAACTCCGAAACAACACAAGATAACGACTCCGCAGATAAAAACGCCGGTATGTTAAGCTTTATAACAAAGCCGATTTCTCTTTTGTTTTCGGCCAATGATAAAGTCACAGCTTCTGACGGCAAAGAAGAAACATTCTTGGAAAAAAGCACCAGACAGGCAAAAGAAGGCAAACTTGAAGACCAAATGAACTTGGCCTATATGTATTTGTATGGGACAAATGGTGTAAAACAAGATTTTGATAAAGCTTTTGATTTTTATCAAATGGCAGCCGAACAAAATGACCCGATTGCCCTCAATAACTTAGGCAGTTTGTATTTTAACGGCATAGGCACCGAGGCAGACGCCAAAAAAGCAATAGAAATGTTTAGCAAAGCCGCCGAACTCGGAAATGACAATGCAGCAACAAACTTGGCATTTATTTATCTGAAAGGCGGAGTAAAAGATGCAGCGCGCAACAAAATTGCCATGAATTTGTTTAAGAAAGCTGCCGATTCCGGAAATAATGTGGCAAAATTTATGACTGGATATGCTTATTATATCGGTTTTGTTTTTGAACAAGACTACGATATGGCTTTTAAGCTGATACGCAGCGCCTCTGGCAAAGACAGCAATTTAGATGAAGCTCAGTTGATTTTATCTGATATGTATATAAAAGGTCAAGGCACAGTACAAAACTTTAATAAAGGTATTGCCGCTTGTCGAGCTGCTGTTAATCAGGGAAATTCAGAAGCATACATAAAACTTGCCCGTATTTATACTGAGGGTAAAATTACTCAGCCAAACTTGCTGATGGCGCACTCTCTTTATAATATTGCAGCGGTGCTGAATGAACCAAAAGCAGCGGAATATCGCGATAAGATAGGCGCTTCTTTGCAGCTTGACCAATTATTGCAAGCTCAGAATGAAGCTCAGAATTTTAAACCTCATCCATCGGAATTGACAATGTATGTGCGCCAAACTTTCGGATTTGATATCCGTAGTTATATAGATATGAATGTTATAACCACTAAAGAAAGAAAATAAAATGCAAAGCAGAAGCAAAAAAAGAATTTTAAAAAAAATGTTATCTTGGTCAGGTTTATTTTTCTTGGCCCTTGCCGCCTTTATGATTTATAATCAATTATCAAAATATTCTCTTGAAGAAATCAAAAATGCCATAATTGATGTGCCGGCAAAAAATATTATATATGCGTGTATTGCTTCATTTTTCGGATATGTGGCTCTTTCATCTTATGATTTCTTAGCCTTAAAATATATAAACCGCAAATTAGCGGCATGGAAATGGATTTTTGCCGGATTTCTCGGTTTTGCCGTAAGTAACAACGCCGGACACGCTATCATTTCTGGAGGAGCAATCCGCTATCGCTTGTATACGCGGTGGCGTGTAAATGCTTCAGATATTGTAAAAATGGTTACCTTTTCAGGTTTTACCTATTTGGTAGCTTGCTTCTTTTTGGTTTTATTAGGTTTTATATGTTCTCCGCATCATGTTCTTTCTGCCATATCATCTCCCTGGGTAAACTGGACGCTGCTTTTAGTTTCCGGCGGAGGGTTGATTTTTTATATTTGGGGCAGCACTTATTATAAAAAGCCGATTATAATAAAAGAAATAGAATTTGATACTCCTGGTTTCAAAATGGCAACTGCGCAAGTAATTATCGGAAGCTTGGATATTTTGATGGCCTCGCTTGTGCTTTATTCAATTTTGGAACACTATATTGACATTCCGTTTATAACTTTTATAGGCGCGTTTATTATTGCGCAAATTTTAGGTGTATACAGCCAAGTTCCGGGCGGTTTGGGTGTGTTTGAAATTGTATTTGCAAAATTATTGCCGGATGACCAAAATCAGGCTACATTGTTTGCAATTCTGATACTATACCGTATAATTTATTATTTGCTGCCATTGTTGATTTCAGGTATTGCGCTGGTTATTTATGAGCTAAAACTGGCCGGACGTCTTTCAATAATAAAAAAAAATATTGACATTGAACAAAATATCATGTAATAAGGTTTTGTTCATGGCGGGGTAGCTCAGTTGGTTAGAGCGGTGGAATCATAATCCATGTGTCGAGAGTTCGAATCTCCCCCTCGCTACCATAACAAAGAAAGTCCTCTTTTGAGGGCTTTTTTGTTATAGGATAGCCGGAGATTTGAACTCGAAAAGAGAGTTCGAGAACAAACGAAAGGCAGACTTTAGGATGCCGGTCAGCAAAGCTGATGAGTGCAGAGTCGACGAAACAAAGTAAAGTCAATCTCCCCCTCGCTACCATAATAAAGAAAGTCCTCTTTTGAGGGCTTTTTTTATTATTGCAGATTGCAAAAAACAAATAATAAAACAATAATGAAATTTCACCGGTTTATGTCGGTAGTATCATTTTAGGTCAAGCCAAGCTTGTCCTAAATCTATCTGCTCACGCAGGCAGTGTTACATCCAAATCATAGAATAAAACGTTAAAATAATTACAGTAGTTTTTGATGTTTTTCTTCTATCTGAATATCAATTCTTATACACAAATATAAAAAAAAAGTTGATTTAAACGTTATTTTAGATAAAATGAGAAACTGTTACTTTTGTTACAAGATATTAGGGATTTATTATGAGTATTCAAAAGAAGAATTTATTTGATTCCTACAAATATTTTAATATTCTGTTTTATATTGCGGTTAGTTTATTTGCTGCGCTCTCAATTGCCAATATTAAAGCCAGCGGACTTTTAGTTGATACTTTGGAACATTTGCGTGCCTCATTTTTTATCGGAAGCGGACTCTTGCCGTATAAAGATTTTTTTGAACACCATAATCCGTTATTGTGGTTTATGCTCTCTCCTTTAACAAAAATGTTGTATGGTAATCTTGTTATTGTTCCACTTGTTCGGTCGTTAGCTCTTTTAGGTTATTTTTTCTGCATATATCTTATTTATCTTATCAATGCCAAATTTATTTATGGTAAAAAAGCGGCTTTGATTTCGACTTTTGTCCTTATTAGTCTACCGATATGGTTTGATATTATTAACATTCGTCCGGATATTTTTATGATGCTATGCTTTTTAGGGGCTCTTTATTTGTTTTATTCTTACTTAGAAAATAAAAAGCTCTTAAAGTTAATTGTTTGCTACACTTTGATTTCAATTTCATTTTTATTTTTGCAAAAAGTTTTGTTTCTGATTTTTGGGTTTGGTTTGGTTAATTTATGGTATATTTACAAAAAAGAGCTTAAAATCAAAGATGTTATAATAGCATCTGTAGTTGCGTCTGCTCCGTTAATAATTTTCTGCAGTTATCTTCTATATAATGGAATTTTTGATGATTGGTTCTATTATAATTTTACCTTTAACACGATAGTACACTCATACTATGATTATCATTCATTAGTCGCTTGGACAACAAAAGCTCTGTTTTTTATTTCTTTTATAATTATCTTCAAACAATATGCCAACGACAAGAAAGCGTTGCCGATTTTTGTTTTAGTTGTGTGCGCATTTTTTTCATTATTGTATTTTTTTCCTTACATACATTATGCCGTGCCTTATTTTTTGTTGGCGTCTGTTTATTTTGGAATTTTTTTTGAAGATATTAAAATATTTTCCCATAAAATATTATCTATTTTAAGCATCTTGGTTTTGTTTTTTGGTATTTTATCCAATTATAGTTCCGTATATGAC
>ERZ1034949.377-NODE-377-length-30006-cov-5.758506_pt1 | contig 30006 bp, 31 predicted proteins | sample MGYA00520590_ERZ1034949 | MGnify/ENA primary metagenome ERZ1034949 (study PRJEB33766, sample SAMN09781752) | gut metagenome | biome: gut microbiome | host: Homo sapiens | place: Madagascar | study: EMG produced TPA metagenomics assembly of the PRJNA485056 data set...
TACAAAAACCTGTACTTTTGCGACTGCGCCTAGCTGCGAGCGAGAAGCCTGTTCTTAGCGCCCTGCATCCGCGTGCGTCGCGGAGCTGGAGAAGGGGGCGAGATATGGAACAGACGATGCGGCGCCAAGAGCAGCTGCCCGGTGCCTTTAGTGGCTCCATCACCAATGGCCAGCATGGCCGCGTCCGCTGGTATCTGGTCCACACCCCCAACGGTAAAGAGCGCGAGACCTGCGAAAAGGTCCGCCGCATTATCCCGCACGAGCTGATGCAGGACGCTTTTGTGATGCAAAAGGAGTTCTGGTTTAAGCGGGACGGCGCCTGGTCGCTCCAAACCAAACCCATGTACAAGGAATACTTCTTCGTCGCCACGCGCGATGCCGCAACGCTCGATAAGGCTTTGGCCCAGTTGAGCTTTGGCTGTCGCATTGCCGGCAGCAAGGAGCGGGCCTATGCGCCCATGCCGGACGATGCGCAGGACTGGTACCGCAGCGTGCTCGACGACGACGGTGTGGTGCGTAATAGCGTCGCGCGGATTGAAGACGGCGTGCTTCACATAGAGCAGGGCCCGTTGGTGGGGCAAGAGGCCCGGGTGCACAAGATCGACCGTCGCAAACGCTGGTGCTTGGTAGACGTGGGCGAGGGCGATTCCCACTTTAGGGAAGTTCTTCCGCTGGACGTGCCAATCAAAACGTAAGGGGACGTTACACCGGCAATTCATTCGCAATTTGAATTCATTGATTGGGGGATCCCTGGGAACGGGGACGTGGATTTGAACTTGATTTCTGAGGAAACAACAAAAGGGGCTGCTCCTGCTGGAGCGGCATTGGTCGCGGAGGCTATGGACCGGCGTAATGTTGTCGGCCGCTACAAAGCCATGCAGTCCGTGAAAGACTGGGACCGCACGCGCCTGGGCTACCGAGCCGTAAAGCGTGCGTTCGATATCGTCTTCAGCGGCTGCGTGCTGGCCGTCATCGCCGTGCCGAGCCTGGTGCTCGCCGCCGCGATCCGCCTGGAGAGCGAGGGCAACCCGTTCTACAGCCAGATCCGCGTGGGCCAGACCCACCGCGACGGCAGCCTGTCCACCTTCCGCATGTGGAAGTTCCGCAGCATGTACAGGGACGCCGACGAGCGCCTCGCCGGGCTCAAGGAGAAAAACGAGATCGCCGGCGCCATGTTCAAGATGAGGGACGACCCGCGCGTCACCAAGATCGGCAAGTTCATTCGCAAGCACTCTATCGACGAGTTCCCGCAGTTCGTCAACGTGTTCCTGGGCCAGATGTCCGTCGTCGGGCCCCGCCCGCCGCTGCCCAACGAGGTGGCGGAGTACAACGAGTACGACCTGCAGCGCCTTGCCGTGAAGCCCGGTATCACCGGCTGGTGGCAGGTCACCGACCGTAATTCAACTGGGTTCGACGGAATGGTTCAGCGCGACCTTGAGTACATAGCCAAGCGCGGAGTCATCACCGACCTCAAGATTGTGGTCCTCACGGTGATCGAGGTCATCACCGGCAAGGGCGCGTGCTAAATGACCAGCTTAAACAACCGATTCGAATCGGAGAAGAAAATGAAGATCGCTGTTGCCGGTACCGGCTACGTCGGCCTGTCCCTCGCCGTCCTGCTCTCGCAGCACAACGAGGTGCACGCGCTGGACATCGTGCCCGAGAAGGTCGAGAAGATCAACGACTACGTGTCACCCATCCAGGACGACGAGATCGAGCGCTTTCTTTCGGAGGCAAAGGCGGGGGAGCGCGAGCTCGACCTGCACGCCACCGTTGACGTGGCCGAGGCATATACGGGTGCCGACTACGCCGTCGTCGCCACGCCCACTAACTACGACAGCGATAGGAACTTCTTCGACACGAGCTCCGTCGAGGCCGCCATCGCCGCCGTGCGCTCGGTGAACCCGGGCGCCTGGATCGTCATCAAGTCGACCATCCCCGTCGGCTATACCGCGGGCCTGCGCGAGAGGCTGGGCGACGACAAGATCTTCTTCAGCCCCGAGTTCCTGCGCGAGAGCAGGGCTCTCTACGACAACCTGCACCCCAGCCGCATCGTGGTGGGCGCGCCGAAGGAGGACGCTGATGCCGTCGCGGCCGCCGAGCGCTTCGCGCGTCTGCTCGCGCGGGGCGCCGACCCCGCCGAGCTCGAGCGCGTGAACGCCGACGGCACCGTGGGCATCCCGGAGCTCGTGCTGGGCACAACCGAGGCAGAGGCGGTGAAGCTCTTCGCCAACACCTACCTGGCCCTGCGCGTGGCCTACTTCAATGAGCTCGACACCTACTGCGAGGTGCGAGGCCTCAACACCCGCGACGTCATCGACGGCGTGTGCCTGGAGCCGCGCATCGGCAGCCACTACAACAACCCCAGCTTCGGCTACGGCGGCTACTGCCTGCCCAAGGACACCAAGCAGCTGCTCGCCAACTACAGGGACGTGCCCCAGAACCTGATCGAGGCCATCGTAGAGGCCAACCGCACCCGCAAGGACTTCGTGGCCGACGAGGTGCTGCAGATGGTGTGGGACCGCGTCTACGAGGGCAAGCCGAAGCCGGTCGTTGGCGTGTACCGCCTGACGATGAAGTCCAACTCGGACAACTTCCGCGCGAGCTCCATCCAGGGCGTCATGAAGCGCGTGAAGGCCAAGGGCGTGCCCGTTGTGGTCTATGAGCCCACGCTGGACGCGCCGGAGTTCTTCGGCTCCGAGGTCACCCACGACCTGGAGACCTTCAAGGCGAAGTGCGACGTTATCGTCGCCAACCGCTGGAGCGACGAGCTCGCGGACGTGGCGGACAAGGTTTTCACACGCGATCTGTTTAAGAGGGATTAGCGTATGACGGCAAATCGCAAGGACATAAAAGTTTGTTTTGCCGCGTCATCGGGTGGGCATTTGGAGCAGTTGCTTGCGCTTAAGCCCTTGATGGAGCGGTATGACAGTTTCATCCTCACCGAGAAGACTTCCTACGAAGCTAAGCTGCCGGTGCGAGCTCGCTTAGTGCGCCAGGTGAATCGACATGAGGCAAGTTTTCTTCCTCGAATGGTGACCAATGCCGCGATGTCCCTTCGTTATTGGTTCGCTGAACGTCCCGATGTGATTGTATGCACGGGGGTGCTGGCCACCATACCGTTTTGCCTGATCGGGCATGCGATGGGCGCCAAGCTTGTGTATGTCGAGTCTTTCGCGAAAACCGACTCGCCGACCATGACGGGAAAGCTGCTAAGCAAACGAGCCGATCGTTTTTACGTGCAGTGGGAGTCGATGCTTTCCGTATATCCTGACGCCCGCTTTGTCGGCGGTGTGTACTAGGGAGGTGGTTGCATGATATTTGTTACCGTGGGCTCCCAGAAGTTCCAATTCGACAGACTGGTCAGGGCGGTAGATGCTCTCGTTGCGAGCGGTGCCGCCGGGGATGGAGCTTTTGCCCAGACGGGTGCGTGCACCTACATTCCTGAACATATGGAACACGAGGCATTTCTTGACCGTGATTCCTTCCGCGGTCATATGGATGCTTGCGATGTCGTGGTAACCCATGGAGGCACCGGCGCCATCATCGGCGCTGTTAAGGACGGTAAGAAAGTTATCGCCGTTCCGCGTCTAGCAAAGTACGGCGAGCATGTTGACGATCATCAGATTGAGATTGTTAGGCAGTTCGGAGAGATGGGGCTCATAGAGCCATGTATGGATCCGGCGGAGCTACCTGAAGCCTACGCTCGAGTGTTGGCGAGTGACTACTTGCCCTATCAAAGCAATACGGCACATTTCTGTGCCGATCTTTTGGAATATATCGATGGTTTGGGAGACGACCGATGAACACAATGGTAAAGAACACTGTGCTCGCGCCCTTTAATGCGCTCTATGCCATGTCGCCCGAGCTTTGTTTGAAGGCACTGTTCCGCATCAAGCAAGGTTACGCGCTCGACTTGCAGCGCCCCAAGACTTTCAGCGAGAAGATCCAGTGGATTAAACTCTACGACCACAACCCCTTGATGCCGCGCTGCGCCGACAAGTACGCGGTGCGCGGTTATGTGGAGGAGTGCGGTTGTGGGAAGTATCTTAACGAGCTTCTGTGGCACGGCAACGACCCTTCACAGATTCCCTTTGATGAGTTGCCCGAGAAATACGTGGTGAAGGTGACGCACGGATCGACCTTCAACGTAATTGTTGACGGCAACGATTCCGTTGACCGTGACGAGGTTGTACGCAAATGCCGTCAGTGGCTTAAGGCCAAGTTCCTTCCTTGCTACGGCGAGTGGTTTTATGGCCGTAGCGTCGGCGTGGAGCCGAGCGTTGTCGTTGAGAAGTTTATAGAGTCCGACGGCAATAGCGGCTTGGATGACTATAAGGTGTTCGTCATGAACGGCAAGGCCGTCCTTACGCTTGTATGCACGGGTCGTACTGCGAATTCTCACTTTGAGGACTGCTACGACATGGACTGGCACCTTATTGAGGGCTACGACATGGGTGAGAAGCGCTCGGGTAAGGCCATTTCCAAGCCCGCGTGCTTTGACGAGATGATTGCGGCAGCAGAGACCCTTGCAGCGCCCTTCAACCCCGCTCGTGGTGACTTTTATATTCTGGGGGGGGGTTCGGAGCTGGTCTTCGGGGAGGTTACCTTTACCTCGGGGTCAGGCTTCGACCGATTCCATCCGCGCGCGTTCGACGAGTGGTTGGGCGAGAAGCTGGATTTGCAAAAAAAGAATACGTAGTCGCAGAAGTAGCGGCGTAGGGAGCGTTCTTTCATGAGTATGGACAACCTCAAAAAGAACGTGCTCCTGACTCCGTTCAATCTGTTGTACCGAGTTAGCCCTGTGCTGACACTAAAGATTCTTTTTAGGATGAAAGTCGGATATCCCTTGAACTTGAAACGGCCGAGAACATATAACGAAAAACTGCAGTGGATAAAACTGCATGATCATAATCCTGTTATGGCGCAATGTTGTGACAAGTTCGCCGTGCGCGGGTATGTTGAATCAAAGGGCTGTGGTAGCTATCTAAACGAGCTTCTATGGCAGGGTTTCGATCCGGCCGATATCCCCTTTAATGAATTGCCCGATCGGTACGTCGTTAAAGTAACGCACGGCTCAACTTTCAACATTATCGTAGATGGGTCTAAGCCTGCCGACCGTGATGAAGTCATACGTAAATGCCGTAAATGGCTGCGTGCGAAGTTTTTACCTTGCTATGGTGAGTGGTTTTATGGGGTTGAGAGGCCTCGCGTCATTGTCGAAAGGTATTTGGACGGTGACGGCGATGGGGGGCTGCTTGACTATAAGGTCTTCTGCTTTAACGGACAGCCGAAATTAATTGCAGTCTACTCTGACAGGGATTCGGAATGCCATGAAGACGTGTTCGACTTGAACTGGTCGAACACGGGATTTGTGGGCACCTACCCGAGAAGTGGAAGGCAGATCGCTAAGCCTGCTTGCCTTGATGAAATGATATCTGTCGCGAAGGTTTTGAGCGCCGATTTTAACCATGCGCGTGTCGACTTTTTTATATGCGATGGCGCCCCCGTGTTCGGCGAGCTGACGTTCACCTCATCGGCAGGTTTTGCGCGATTTGGAACGATTGAAATGGATTATACGATGGGGAGCTGGTTGAAGCTTCCAACTAAAAAGGTGGCGTAATGACGAAACAGGCGAATCCACGTGTATTGATGATTGGTCCAAGCTTGTCTTCTCGCGGCGGTATGGCAACCGTTGAGCGACAACTTGTGGAGCGCTTGCCAAAAGCAGGTGTTCAGACGAAGTTCATTTCGACCTATGACGATTGCGGAAAAATTAAGAAAGCTTTTATTGCTTTTTCAGCTTATATTCAATTTTGCCGTTCCATGAGAGACGCAGATGTTCTGCATGTCCACATGGCATCGAGGGGCAGCTTCGAAAGAAAATCTATTTTCCTTAGAACGGCTAAAAATAAAGATTTGAAGACTGTTGTCCATCTGCATGGTGGCGAATTTGGTGTGTGGTTTGACGATGAGATTGACGAAAAAAAGCGTTGTAAGATAAGAGATCTTTTCAATTCAGTCGATGCTGTAGTAGTGCTATCTGAAGAGTGGGAGAATTGGCTCGTTTCGAGGGGGTTCTCTCCAAAAAGACTCGTTGTTGTGCACAATGCGGTATCGGTGCCGGATCAATCTTGCTCGCCTTGTTCGCATCGAGACGTCCTATTTTTAGGACGTCTCGATGCGCGCAAGAGCCCTGACGTGCTCTTGCGCGCATCGAGGACCATGCTCGAACAACATCCCGACGCAAAATTAATATTTGGTGGCGATGGCTTTCCTGAGCGTTATGAAGCTCTTGCTTGTGAACTTGGCATTTCGGAGCGCTGTGAGTTCCTAGGCTGGATTACGGGCGAGCAAAAGGAAAAACTATTCAAGCGCGCAGGTGTCTATTGCCTGCCTTCAAAAAATGAAGGTATGCCCATGAGTGTGCTTGAGGCTATGGCGCACGGGATACCAACGATCGCCACGTCCGTGGGGGGTGTGCCGCAGGTCATTGAGAACGGGATCAATGGCTACCTAATGGATGTCGATGACGAGAAGACCCTTTCGAAGTTACTTTGTATGCTCATTGATGATCCTTCCTTGCGGGCGGAAATAGGCATGGCTGGCAGGAATCGTATCATCCGCGATTTCAATATTGACTCGGTTGTTGATTGCTTTTATGCACTGTACAGAGGGCTTTTCGTATGATGGAGGCTCCACGCGTGATATCACATTTGAAAGATAAAAACCTTGAATGCGTGCATGAGCAGGCCGTAGATGGCGCTACAAAGGTTGCTTTAACTCTATTCCTAATATATCCGCTTTTCCGAAATCTGCTTGGTGCTCATGATGTGGTTTGGTATGTGAGCATGGCTTCGGCTGCTTATCTAATAGTTAGATATTTTGATTTGAACTTGACCCTAACGTTGTCGGTACTTGCCTGGCTAGCTATTGCATTCATTGCATTGGCGTCGTTTATGTACTTGGGTGCCGGCGCTACCGGTGCTCCAAAAAGGATGCTCACCTTTGTGGTTGTCATTCTTTTAACTGTTGTCTTAAGCGTGAGGAAAAATTGGATATGGCCAACTTTAAACATCGCGCTTGCCCTTCTATCTATTCATGCGGTCTCAACGCTGCTTTTTGCTGTTGTTCCATCGATCTATCGATCGCTTATTAAGCCAGTGTTTTTTGCTGGCGATATGGATGCAATCGGATATCAATCTGGCTTGACGGCACACTACAGCTATAACGGAATGCTTCTCTCGGCTGGGGTTTTACTTTCTGCTTCGCGGCTGTATCTAGTGGATAGAGAGAAAGCTAACCTAAGAGAGCAACTGCCTAAAGTATTTAATTTCGTTCTGTTTATTGTCGCTTTGTTGGTGACGTCTAAACGAGGGCCATTGACTGCAGTAGTTGTTTCTCTTGTTTTGGCGCTGTTTGTCGGGTCCGGAAAATATAAGTTTGAGGCGTTTGTAAAACTATTGTTGTGTGTAATTGCCGGGGCTTTCATTCTGGCTATTTTGTCTCAAGTTGTTCCCCAGATCACGGTTGTGTTTGGGCGTTTTCAGGAGATATCTGCCAGCGCAACGGACGCCGATGCGACCAACGGCAGGAGTTATTTATGGGCGAGGGCTTTTGAATTGTGGCATTCGAGCCCTGTTTTTGGTCATGGATGGGGAACCTATCGTTATTATTGGGAAGGCAGAATGGATGTTGCCACCAGCACTGCTCACAACGTTTTCCTTAATCTCCTGTCCGAAGTGGGCATAGTCGGCTTGCTCGTGTTCTTCACGGCGGCTTTCCCATCACTAATCGGTCTTTGGAAGTTGATGTCGTTGCAGAGGACCTTTGAGAGGGAATGCGCCTTTTCAGTTGCGTTTGCTTTCATGTTCCAAATCTTCTTCTATGTTTACAGCTTTACGGGGTCTCCGCTTTACGATATCGAAAGCTATTTATTTTATATTATGATGTCTTGCGGAATTTGGATGTCGTACTCCCAAACATCTTGCTTTTCTGCGGAGCGAGCAACGCGGGGGTGCTTCTGATGGGTGGTTTTCCGCTAGTTTCTGTTGTTATTCCTGTTTACAATGCGGAGCGCTACCTTTCGAAGTGCATCGAATCCGTACTCAGTCAGACTCAAGAAAGTCTTGAGCTCATCTTAATTGATGACTGCTCAACGGATGGGTCTTATGATCTTTGCCGTGAGGCTGCGGATCATGACGAGCGTATTGTTTTATTAAAAAATGATAGAAATATTGGGCAAGGATTAACCCGTAATAGGGGAATCGAATTATCCCGTGGTCGTTTTATCACATTTGTTGATTCCGACGACACCATTGATAAAAGAATGTATGAGATTCTAGCCTCAATGGCCGAGGATAATTGTGCTGAAATTGCCAGGTGTTCTTTTCGACGTGTGCGCAATCACGACGGCAACGCATTTTTGGTTTTACCAGATGCAAGCACTTGTTGTTTATTTGACCAAGAACTGGCCTCTTACCGTGATGGATATTTTGGGATGTTGCCCGGTGAGGCGCTTTCTGACGCTCCCAGTGCATCGCCTTGCACTGCTCTTTATGCTGGGGATTTGATTAGGGCAAAAGGTGTTCGTTTTCCTTCTGAGAGGGTTGTAAGGTCAGAAGATCTCTTTTTTAATCTGCAGATCAGCTATGCGGCAACCAGATTGGTTTTGACCGACTTACCTTTGTACAACTACCTATCTAGGCCCGGGTCAACGACAAAAATCTATTCGTCACCTTTGGGAAAATGTCGGATGCTTGAACGGCTGGCGCCATCTGGAGAAGAGTTTGATCTCCGCCTTACGAGAAGCTTTCTCACCGCGGTGAAGGAAGCCTGTATTCAATTAGCTTCTTCTGGTGAAAGCCTTGAATCCTCAGCGCAAGTTATTAGAAATCTTGAGAAAGATCTTGAACTTCAATCTCGCTTGAGGCGTTTTCCTATCAACGAACTGCCTGCGCGCGAGCGGCTTTTTGCTTCTGCCGCGGCGATTGGCACTGGCTACATAGAAGCTTCTCTCGGCAAGCTTGACCAACTGAGGACAAAATAGTTAGAACCATTGAAAGGCATGGGATACATGAAAGTCGCTGTTGTTTCTTTATACGGACGCAATAACTACGGTAATTGCCTACAGAGGCATGCGGTTCACGCGCTGCTTGAACAGAATGGGTGCAATCCAACTTCTCTTGACCGACGTAGACTGACTAAAGATTTGCTTAAGGAGAGGCTAATCGAGGTCCTGTCAATTCTTCCGATTCCTTCTATTAAGTTGGAAAGGGCTAGACGTTTTCTTGCGTTTGATAGTCATATTGTGACTGAAAGCGTTTCGCATGGAGAACTTAAGCGTCTTATTGGTAAATACGACGCCTTTGTTGCCGGAAGCGATCAGGTGTGGAATCCTCGCGTATGGGATTTCGATGCCGAGTATAACTTACTTGGGTTTGTTGAACCGAGCGAGCGCCGTATTGCTTTATCCCCTAGCTTTGGAGTGTCTCAACTTGACTCAAATGATATCGACCTTTTCCAACGATATCTTATCGGATATTGTCGTCTTTCCGTGCGGGAAAGAGAAGGGGCTGAAATTGTCAGACGCCAACTTGGCCAGGAGGCGGAGGTTCTTCCCGATCCTACGATGGCCTTGTCTTCGGCTCATTGGCAAGCGGTAGCCGATCATTCTCTTGCCCCTAGCTCACCATATGTGGTTGTTTACGAACTTGGTTCGGGGCGCTCATGCGTTGAGGCAGCGGAGCGATATGCGCAACCTAGGGGTTTAAGCGTTGTTGAACTTAATAACGCCAGCAACCGCTATTTTGCTGCTGGGCCGGCAGATTTCATAGGTCTTATATTCGGGGCTGAAGCGGTATTTACTGATTCTTTTCATGCAATGGTTTTCTCGCTTTTGGGCCATACTCCTTTTAAGGTTTTGCCTCGCGGTGGTTCAGCCTATTCGATGAGTTCCCGCATTAGCACTTTGGAAGCCATTTTCGGCATTGCTTCTGATGATCCAGAGCAGGATTATGACTGGGACGCTGTTGATAAACGTCAGACCGATCTTTCTGCACTGCTTAACGGCTACTTAACATCGGAGCTGAAGCGTGTAAGTGAGGTTTGCTCGTGAATGACTATACAAATAATCCAAGTGTGAGTACGCTTGGTCATCGCTGTTGTGGTTGCATGGCTTGCGTTGCATCATGCCGATTTGGCGCACTCCGCTTAACGAAGGATTCTTTAGGTTTTGTGCGGCCTGAATTCAATGAGACTTGTTGCGTTTCGTGTGGCGCGTGTGATAATGCATGCCCTGTTTTAAACGCTTCGAATGTGAATAAAGTTCAGGGTTGTTTCTGGTGCCAATCTAAACAAAGTGAGCAGCTTTTCAACTCTTCATCAGGTGGAATCTTCGGACTTTTGGCCGCTGATGTTCTTGAGGGGGGTGGTGTCGTTTACGGAGCGGCTTTTACCGATAATTTCACACAAGTGAAGCATGTAAGAGTGGCAGATGTTGAGGATCTAAATCGAATTCTGACATCGAAATACGTTCAAAGTTATGTTTCCCCGGATCTGTATTCGACGATACTCCACGATCTTAGAGATGGGAAAACGGTTCTATTTTCAGGTACTTCATGTCAGGTCGCTGGTCTTAAGCGATATCTGATTGGAAAGAAATACAGCGGCAGTATCTTCACAATTGATGTTATGTGCCATGGCGTCCCCTCTCCAAGTCTCTGGTCGTCCTATGTGGAATGCTTGGAAAGGAAAGAAGGACGCAAGCTCGATTCCGTTAATTTTAGGAGTAAGTCGTCCGGGTGGACGACCTTCTCATTCCGATATTCATATCAGAATGAGAAGGTCGTTGAGGAGCCACACATCGAAAATTGGTATATGAAGGCTTTTTTGAACAATGCTTCTCTTCGACAATCCTGTTTTAGTTGCCCATCAAAACGATCTTGCGAGAGCGATATCACATTAGGCGATTATTGGGGATTTGATTCCAACGGTAAAAATCTTGATGCCGCAAAAGGCGTTTCTGCTGTAATCGTTCACACCTCTACGGGAGCCAATCAATTAAATCGAGTTTTAGATGATATTGTTTACGGCCCTGCGGACTTCGAGGATATTTCGGCAAATAATCCAGCGCTCGAACATTCAGTTTCTCCTTATGAGAAGAGAGAACAGTTTTACAACGATATGCAGTCAGGCATGGAACTGGCTGAAATGATAGGTAAATGGAAGTTCCGGAAAAGTTTTGCGCAGCGTGTCATGGGAAAACTTAGAAAGATATTCGCCAGGAATAGGTGAGGCATATGTCGAAATCTAAATTTGAGCGCGATTTGGAACGAAATATATATATTTCTCATTTTCGGAAAAAACGATGGGCTCTCTATTTCTTGCGTAAGGGGCAAGCAACGAGGAGCCGATTGCTTCGGAAGTTCTGCGCTCTCGGGAAAAAACTTGCACTTGCTGGTACGGGTTGTGAGCTACCGTTTGAGGCTATTGACGGGGGGGGGTTAAGAATTCCTCATTTGAATGGCATTGTTATATCGCCTGTTTCGAAAATTGGAGAGGATTGCGTTATTTTTCATCAGGTTACCCTGGGCGTGAATGGAAGGAAGAGTCTTGATCGCGGTCCTGTATTGGGGGACAGAGTTTCTGTTGGGGCTGGGGCGAAAATAATTGGCCCTGTCTGTATTGGAAATGATGTAACTATCGGGGCAAATGCAGTTGTCTCTAAAAATGTGCCAGAGGGCTCGACCGTTGTTGGATTCAATCGAATTCTATAGTTCGTCAGACACATATTTTTTTCAAGTTGCGGATGGAATACATTTGGATAATAGATATAAAAAGCTTGTCAGTAATGCGGCAGTTTTCTTTATTGGAAACCTTGGCAGTAAGGTAATCACCTTTCTGATTGTTCCGTTTTACACGTATTTTCTTACAACTGAAGAGTATGGCACAGCCGATCTTGTTACCACTACGGTCAATTTGCTTGTTCCGTTTGCTATGGTTGGCATGAACGAAGCTGTTCTTCGATTTACAGTTTCAAAGGAAGTCGATGTTAAGACCATTGCGTCGAATTCGCTGCTTGTTGTTATTGCTGGTTGGGTTATTTGTTGGTTGCTGTTCCCGTTGTTTCGCATGTTCAGCGTCATTGGTGATAATGTCTTTTATTTCTTGCTCTTGCTTTGCCTGACCAGTTTCAACTACGTATTCATGCAGCTTCTTCGCGGAATCGGCAATTCAAAGGCATTTGCCGCTAATGGGGTGGTCATTACATTTGTTACTGCCTTTTCGAACGTACTTGCACTTGCGGTGTGGCACCTTGGTGTTGGCGGATACCTTGCTTCTATGGTTGTTGCACAATTCATCGGAGCTTTGCATATCATCGTCTCCTGTAAACTATGGAAATTCCTATCGTTCTCCAGCTTAAATAGACATGCGCTAAATGACATGTTGACCTACTGCATACCTCTAATTCCGAACTCGCTTATGTGGTGGATTATGTCGGCTTCCGATAGGTATGTAATACTGTTCTTTATTGGTGCCAGCGCAAACGGTATCTACAACGTTGCCCAGAAGATCCCTCAGATCGTTAACATTGTTTACAACATTTTCATGCAAGCATGGCAGATTTCTGCAATTGAAGAGCGAGAATCTGCGGACAATGCTAAGTTTCAGTCGACGGTCTTTCGCTATATCTTTGTGGTTCTTGCCGTTGCCTCGTCCCTTATTGCTGCGTCTGCTTACCCTGTCTACACGTTCCTCATGAGTTCATCGTATGAAGGCTCGTGGCAGCCAGTTGCTATGCTATCGCTTGCGAATCTCTTTTCCTGTGTTGCCGCTTTTTTTGGAACAACGTATGTCGTTACCAAAGAAAGCAAGAAGGCCTTCTCTACAACTGCTATCGGAGCAATCGTAAACATAGCGCTTACTTTGCTTCTCGTTCCGGGGTTTGGAATTATGGGCGCAGCTGGCGCTACTGCCATTAGCTATGCCGTTATCGCTGCGGTGCGTGCGCGTGATACGCGTAAGTTTATTAAACTTGACTTTCACAGGGGAGAGATTGCTGCCAGCTTTGTTCTGATTGGCGCCCAAGTGGCTTTGTCTTTCGCACCGTTCTCTCATGGCGTTCTAATTGTAGAGTTCCTGCTTGTCTTTGCCCTTCTTTTCGTTCTTAGGAATGGTCTCTTAGACATTGCTCGCAAGGGCATGAAGGTAGTTGGAAAGCGTAAGCAATCTGCGTAAGTGGTGCCTGATTATTCAACGATGCCAATCACGAAATGATTGTTGCTAAGGGATGAAGCTTAGAAGCAATGGCTGCCCCCAGTCTTTCTTATGGACCGCAAATTGATATTCGATATTGAGGGCAGTTGACATAGTAGTTTACGCTGAAAGGAGTCGCTGATGACGGGGCGGGGACGTCGCCAACGAGATGAAGAGTGGACCCGGAAGTTCTCTAAGCTTCTTCGTTTGGTTGTTGAGAGCAATAATATCAACCTCGACCACCTTGATAGCGATGCCGGAATATTGATGAGTACGTATCGGACCTGGGTGACGGGGAGAAATCTGCCAATTCCGTCTTATTTTATGTTGCTACTGTCGTTCATTGCTCCTAAGGTTAATGATTCATCTGGCCCCATAATTCTTGAACGCGTGTGTTCGGACTGCGCCAATACGCAAGCATGGGATGCGGTTGAGTCGTATTCTGTTTTCGAGGGGGATATGCAGCGATATATTCCTGCAGTGCTAGAGATTTATTGGCGCATGGGGAGGAAACGGGACCCATTGCCCTTAACTGCCGATAACGCCGCTGGCCCTTCTGGGAAGACTGCTGCAGTTGTGTTTGATTTCGTCGGCACTCTTTTGCCTAAGATTGATGCTGACAGTAGCCTTCGTTATATCTGGATTGAATCTGGGCAAGATAAGGCTCGATTTCAGACTATTCTTGCCCGCTATACTCACGATGCTGATGACAGGCGCATCTATTTTCAGCAGGCCACGGAATTATTCAGGGAAGCGCGTATTACCAAAGATGACATTAACCGCATTGGAAAGGACACTTGTCTGATCCCGGGCATTAAAGATGTTTTCAAGATTCTCAACGATGCGGGCGTTTTGATTTGGATTGTATCTCGGTCGGAGAGGCAGTTTATACGCGCGGCCCTTGGTGATCTTGCTTGTTACGTTGAGGAAATCAAATCCAATCAGTTTCTGTTTGATTCTGCTGGTGTGGTTGATGACATCCGTATTAGTCCCTTTGACTACGAAGGCAAGCGTAGGTTCGTTAGTAGAGTCGCAGGGGATTTGGGGGTTTCGCCCCAAGACATTGTGTTTGTTGGAAATTCAAATAACGATGCATCCGTGAGAGGTAGCGGTGCAGTTACCGTTTGCGTTTCTCCGTCTAATACTACGGGTACAGATCGGTCGTCTTGGACACATTGCTGCCCGTGTTGCGATGACCTGAGAGATATTCTTTCGTTTATTAAGTTACAAGGTTCTACAAAGTAAAACGAAGCTCGGGCGCTTTGTTGCGGACTTTGTATCTGCTTCTTGGTTGGCTTATGCACTTGGTTACCTGGACTTGGTCAGCATCGTCATCCGATAACTTGTTGCTTCGCGTCATTATGAAGGCAGGGCAAACGACGGAAGAAAGGGCGGTCGCTATGTCGGAGATTTCGCTTGGACCAGTGACGGATACCGAGATCAAGCTCACAAAGGAGGTGCTGAACGCAGTTGTTAATGCCACTTGGACTTATAGGTGCTCTAGGGAGTTTAAGCGTGGCCAGGTAGAAAGCATTCGCATCGCAGTTGAGTACTTTAATGCTGCGGCAAAGGTGAGCTATGTGGGTCAGCTTACGAGCGTGATGATGAGTACGCTGGCAAGCTCCGCTAGGATGTACCAGTGCTACGAGAACGAGGGGATTATGACCGATGACATTAAACAGCAGTTCAACCAGATGCTTGAGGTGCAAGCCAAGTGCCTGAGCTCTATTCTCGAGCAGTTTGCTAAGTAGCCTCTGCATTGATGTCGAAATAGTCGCAATTAGGGTGGGGTGCGTATTATGTTCTTTCGTTATTTGGCGGCAAGAGCCCATATGGGTGTCATCGGTATTCGCGCTCGGTTTCGGATTTGGTTGGCTGTACGATCTGGTGCGTTGGTATTCTTCTCGATGCTTTTATTTCCAGCTATTATTGCTGGGGTCATCACTGCGGTAACGGTTAAATCTATGCTCGCCGCAGTTTTCGCCGGGGTCTTCTGCTTTGCGGTTGAGGTGTACAAGATATTTGAGCTAGATTAGCGGAATGGGCTTATGTCTTATGGGCAACTCAGCTTAGATTGATCCGCAGTCTCTTGACTGATTGTGTTTTGTATCAAGATGTTATTCGGGACACTGGGGCCAAAAGCCCCGGTGTCCTATGTTGCGGGTGATGAGTCCTGTTGGCGTTTCTGGTGTCGTGATCGCAGTGACATTGCTCGCATTTTTACAAATGATGACTATCGAATTGCTTTAATCATTAGGTGTCGTTATGGCGACAGGTAGTATTATTTTCTAAAGCGTTCACTGTCTTGACGTGCCATGCGATTTTTACCCGAACAAGCCTAACTTTCTTGTGGCGCCTAACGGGTCGGGTAAGTCTTCGCTTGCGACGGCATTCGCATCCCTTAACACCAGGCGACTAAAATTGGCAGACGCGGATCGTTATAACGGGGAGGACTGGGACGACACCTCCTTGTCCGTGACTTTTGACGATGGCGTGACATTAAGCGCTAATGCTGATTCGAATGAAATTGCGAGTAGGGTAGACGTGCAGGTTATCCGCTCTGGGCCGTATGCAAATATGACGAACCGCCGGGTGGGGCCAAGGGTTCTCAGTCAAACGAAGATGAGCGTCCAACAGTGTGTTTTGTACGAAAAGGTGCCGGCCACTGTCCGTTTGAACTATTCAGTCACTGCGGAGCGACAGAAATTTGCGTCGGTCTTACGCGGGAGGATGGATAACCTTGCCGAGGAATTCAAGAACTATGAGTTCCTTAGCGAGCTCCTCAGCTGCGATGCGGCTTTTAAGGTGACCACGGGTTCCCGATATGCTGCAGCCATCAATAATTTCTTCAAAGGCGTTATTTCGCTCGAAACGGGCATGGGCGGTGATATCACTGAGGCTGAAGTTCTCAGTTACATTTCTTTTGTAAAGCCGTTGAGCTCAATCAAGGAAATCCTTGATCGTCGGTATCCCACGAAGGGGGATATCTCGAACTACATGAATGCGATACAGGTTAATAGATTTATCGACGGGAAGCGTAACGAGATAAAGGAGGCCTGTTCATATCTTCGATTCCGTAAGTTTAAGAATGATATCAACGAGATGCTCCCATTGTTGAACAGAACCAGGTATGGGGTCGAAGCTAAAGTCAGGAACCATCAGCTCGTCGTCGATTTCCCCGATTGGGATGAGGCCTCTAACGGCGAAATCGATGTACTCCAACTGTGTGTTGCGCTATTTCGAGCAAGGGCGAGGTTTGGCGGGAAAGAAAACGCTCTATTGCTTATCGATGAGGTTTTCGACTACCTCGACGATGCCAATCTGCTTGTCGCGCAACACTTCCTGCTGGAGATGATGAAGCAGTTTAAGAATTCCGGGAAGAACCTCTATGTCATCATCTTGACGCATCTTGACCCAGGTCTCTTTAAGAGTTTTCGTTTCAAAAGCTTCCATACCTCATACATTCCTAATTCAGGTGGCGACTCTGTAAATGGGTGTTTGAATAAGCTGCTCGTTGACAGAAAAAGGTGCCAAAAGGAACTTCCTGATATCTATAAGTCGGTTTCCTCCCATTACCTTCATTTTTCCGACTGTGACACGGTCTCCGAAGATGTCTTGGAGTACATCGCCAAGCAAGGGATTGAAGGTGGGCTGAAGAGCCCTTCATCGTTTCGGAGAGGTATGGAGGCAAAGCTCGGCGACTATTTCTCTGGGGAGCCCTTTGCTCCATCGGAAGTGTGTTGTGGTATCAGATTGGCCGTCGAGAGGCTCAACTATGAGGCGCTGGCGGCAGATGATAGGCCTGGATTCCTGGAAATTAATACGGGGACCGAGGACAGGCTTCGATATGCGAGCGAGCACGGTGTTGAAGTGCCAGAGACATTCCATCTGTTGGGCTCCATATACAACAGTTGCATGCATCTCTCCGGGAGGCCAGGGGAAACAGAGCTTGTCCAAAGAGAGCTAGGGAATAACATCATTCGGCACATGATCGAGTCGTCGTTAAAGGAATTCGGCTGGGCGTAGGCCGTTATTTGACGGGCGGTTCTTCCTGTTTAACTGCGCGAAGGCTCCTTAAGGAGGTCATGAGGCGAATGAGCGGGGCTACAAAAGAGTGTCTGTATTTTGGCGGTTGCCAGCGGCGAAAGCCCTTCAATCGAGCTCAGGCTAAGCCCGGCTGCCGAGCTGATCTGTCGTTCCCTAGAGCTTCCTGACTGATTAAATTAATTGACACTCGTTCCGGCAATTAATACCTGTTGAATGTCTTATGGACGACTAATAGAAAGCCTAAATGCTGTTTGCGCTATCAGTGGGAAGTAAAATCGTATCTAGGGATCTATAAACGCTATGTTTAGTGGAAGTGATTGCATGGCTCAAGCTGATGGCTACATTGCGAGAATCGATGAGGCGCTAAGTGCGTACGATGATAGCTTGGCTGGTGAACTCGTTAAGGAAATCATTGCCGTTTTTTCCAGTGCGGATTCGAACATTAAATTGGGCCTTGATAGGTATAGAGGTAGAGCTATGGTGCCCGGACAGCCTGTCAATTATGACAACAAGGGCGACCTGAAAAAGCTCAGGGGGAAGCTCCTTGTTCTTGTAGAGTCGGAGCGTAGGGACTTGGAGGCCAATCCTCTTTGTCTCGCACTCACCTCCGTGGATGAAGACATTGAAGAGTGCGAACGTCTTATCAGAAATGGGGACGATAGTGATCGCCGCCGCTGCGTCGATCGCATGGTGCGAGTTTATGAGGTCGATATTAAAAACTTTGCCGTTGGACTTAGTGGTTATGGTTTCGGATCCGAAGAAGAGGATTTGATTGGCGATCTGGAGCTTATACTGGGCCATCTCAGGCATTACAGGGCAAAAATCGCTCTTGAGTCCGTGTCTGGAAACATGAAAACCGTAAATGTTCAGGCCAGCGCGGTTAACCAGAATAGTGTGACGAATGTGCTGAGTATTGCTCAGGTTACTGAGCAGGTCCAATCCATCCCAGATAGTGTTTTAGACGATGAACTCAAAAAAGAACTGAAATGCCTACTTCTTGATTTGGAAGTCATTAAGAACAAGCCAGAGAAAGAGGCGGAGAGCCGTGTCCAGAAAGTTCTTGCTTGGATGTCAGACAAGGGGGTTGACGTTGCGATAGCCGTTCTTCCCTATATTGCCAGTTTCATTAGCACGTTAGTTTGATGCGCTGAGAATGGTGGCTTTCACCGGCTTGATAACCTCGCCTATTGATTAATTGTCGAACGTTTTCTTTCTTTGGAGGTATTTCTTTGGCGGATTTAGTACATGTCTTGCCGATTCAATCGGTAAGTGCCGAAGGTTGCGAAGCGCTTTCAAAGGTCGAGCTTCTCGAAGGCGACTCTGCCATCAAAGTGAAAGAGTACTCCGATATCGTGCGTTCGTTTTGGGAGGTCAATCAGCTATACGAACAATTTAGATGGAACTACAGCGAATTGAGGCGTCTGGTTCCATGCGACCGGTCTGACATCTTGCCCGATGGCTTTGCCGGCGGACGTTTTGGTGAGAGGATTGTTGTAAACGGCGCTTTTTGTAATTACGTATCAGCTGGTCGAGGTCTTGTCGACAGAATGCAAGCCGTCATGCGTGAATACGACAAAGGCTCCAAAGACGACTTATACAAAGACTATTGGAAGTTGCCTTCTTCTTGGTATGACGGCGGCGGCCTTTACGTATTTATGTATGAGATACGAAATCCCGTTCAGCATGGTCAAACCGTTGTTTCACTTGTGAAAGAAAATGGCTCTGCCAGGGTTCGATTCGATCTTGACCAAATCGCTGACATGCGCGACTACAATACCTCGGCAAAGCTTCGCGCGTTTTTAGACACGACCATTTCGAAGATCAAGGAGTGTAATCCGTCTGATTTTCCTTTTCTTAGTTTTCGATATACGAACATGGAATACAACAAGCTTGTTATCGAACTCTTCTGTCATTTTCTTCAATGTGCCGAACGTAGGATACGTGAAGTTCGTAGAGATATGGAACGCGTGCTTTCGCAGCACGATGGGGCGATTGGTAGTTTGGGCGGCTTTTCTTTCGCTGCATATGTTGATGGTGACATGGCCCATGTTTTTAATCAGATTGATGTTGATCCGGTTAAGCAATTGAAAGATATACGTCTTAAGACAAAAGGGCATCTAAAAGAAGCTCGGAATGCAGTCGCGGCCGAGCGGCGTTTCTATGCATTTCGGTAAAGGCACGCCCTACTGTTTGCGATGGTTGGCGTTAATGGGCATGAGAAGCCCTCGGATTAGAATTATCCAGTGGTGCTGTCTACATATGCACTCACCGCCTTGAGGATGGCGTTTTCGTTGTTAGGGGCAAGCGATGAATGGTTCAATAAGTAACGAAGTTAAAGCAAATGCTCAAGCTGGTGCGGTTAACATTGCCGCTAGTGATATGAGTCTTCAACCGACGCTAAATCTCAATCTTCAGGGGGATGGTGGTCGGTCGGCTTTCCCTTTAAACTTTATTCAGTGCGTTCGCAGGGCCGTTCATCCGGTCAGGGCGGCGAAAGATGAAGCCGAGGCTGCTTGCGTCAGGGCTAAGTCAATATCCGATACTGTTGACATTTACAGGAAAGCATTTCCAACCTTTAGTGACGCTCAGATCTTTCTTTTAGCATATGGTTACCCTACGAGCACTATGCAAGCGGAAAATGTGCTGGACGTTTTGAATCGTGCAGGCGAATTGGCCGATGGGCCTGTTCCGGACCGACTGGATTCATCTTGTATCGATTTGGACATTCGCGGCGCTCAAACTGCCTACGATGATGAACTGAGAGAAATTTGGGCAAAGTTAATCTCTCAAGAAGTGTCAACGGGGTATGCTCGCTCAAAGAGAACCAAGGCTTTGCTTGAACAGATGGACGCTGAGGATGCGAGCCAGTTGCTTTCGGTTCTAAGTTGTTGCTTGTGGACTACCGTCGGCCCTGAGTTGCATCTTGAGCCGATTCCATTGCTTTTCAAAACATCCGATGATGATTCGTGGACGTATAACGGCGGCTTGATTTCAGCCGAAGCAATTAGCGCATTGGACTCATTGGGTGTGCTGGTATCTGGTAAATGGGTTTCTTTTACTATCGACCCCAATGATCAATTAGATCTGTACTCTTCAACGCACCATGTTTGTATTCCGAACAATAGTAAGAAAGAGCTGGAGCTTAATTTCGGACCTGCAAAGTTTTTAAAACTCGGCATTGAACTTGCCGAGATAATAGATGCGCCAATTGATAAAAGGGTTCTGAAGATCATGAAAGAGAGCATTTCTGCAGATGTGATTTGGTGAGCAGTTGACTCTACTTGTGCGCTTGCGATGTGATGCGACTGGCTCGGGTTGATCCGTATATGAATAAAGACAGCCTATTGGCGCACATTTGTGGGTCTTTCAAATCAGAAACAATTTATACTTGATTGGCAGTTTGTCGGAGGGTATAATAATCGCTCACTATTTCTAACAGGAAGGGTGAGGCATCGTTATGAAGGCTATACAATGCGCTGCATTTCTAGTTAGCCATGCATGTGAGAATAATAAGCTCATCAGTAACCTTCAGCTTCAAAAGATGCTCTTTTTCGCCCAAGTAGACTACATGAAATATCATTCTTGGAACAAGCTGTTCGATGATGAGATCCATGCTTGGCAGTACGGTCCTGTCATTCCGTATGTTTACAATGCTTATTCTCGATATGGCGGTAGCCCCATCCTAAGGCCGGAGTTTGCGCTGGATGAAACTCCGTTTGACGTCGAATCATTCAAGCATAATTATGAGCAGCACTCCATTGATATGAGAGCCTCGCTTGAATCCGTGTACGCAGAGTGGGTTGATAAACCCGCCTGGGCTCTTGTTGCCGAGTCGCATGAAAAAGGCAAGGCATGGGATCGCGTCTATAACCGTGATGAGAAGGAGGCTTCTGGTTACGGCGAAGTGATTACGGACGAGATCATTAAGGAAACCTATGGCTGCTGAGATTCTCTACGGTTCAAAACCTTGGCGTGATCAGAAGGCGGCAGCGCAGCGGAAGCTCGATGAATGCCTGCGTGCTATGGCCGATCATGAGTTTGAGAATCAAAATGAGATTATTTCTTGCGCTAGTGTTTTGGCCGATGTTTACTCAGACCGTGAATTTCGCCATCGCTATTCGAGCATTGTTGAGGCAATTGAGAGTTACGAGCACCCTACGGGTGATGAGGGTGAAGCTCGCGAGCGTATTAACAATTTTAATTCCGAGATGGAACAGGAGCAGGCGAGAGCGACTTGCCTTGCTTCTAATCTGAGGCAGTTCCTAGTTTATGATCCCGATGGAGAATATGCCCTCGAGAACGATAACTGTATTCTTGCGCTCCAAAAAGACAGAAGGCTTGAAAAGCTATATGACCACGTCGCGCTCGAGGCCAAGCGTGCAGGCTACAGCAGCGGCAGAATGAGGATGGTTGTTGGCGAGGTTGGACGAGCCAACCAGAGCCTTAAGCAGTCTAAGAAGGAGCTCGCTAAGACAAAAGATGCGCTCAAGTCGGCTGAAAAGGCCGCAATTAAAGCCGAGAATAAAGCCAAAAGGATGCAGACGGAGCTCATCGGTATCCTGGGCATCTTTTCTGCCATTACACTTGCATTTAATGCGGGCGTATCGTTTACCACGTCTTCGATCGGTGCAGCCACTTCCAATACGAGCATCTTTCAGATTGCTTTTATTGTCTCGGTCGTGGGATTCTTTCTGTTCAATACTTTATATGCGGCATTCTCGTTTATTAATCGCCTTGTCCACGGGCCCGCTGGGGATGACAAGCAGTTTTGTCGGATTGGGGTCATTGCCTTTTGTGAATCAGCTTCAGTTATTCTCATGTTGCTGTTTGGAGCCCTTTCTTTTTTGAGTTGCTGCCCTCCACCTGCAAACTGAATAACAAGCTGAGCGTTCATCCTTTCATTCACTGCTCGCAGATTGCTATCGCTAGCGTAAAGCCTCGCACCGAAGCCAAACTTGGTAAAACTGATCGCGTCGAAAATGTTGGTGTAAGGGTGGCGCCCTAGCGCCCGCTTAACGAGAAACGGCCTTCGTCCTAGAATCTGAAATCACCACAACTACAGGTTCTAGGAAAGGACGAAGACCGCTACGGAAATCTTATCAGACCCGACGCCGGACATGCTCGCCATGCCCCGGTTCGACGACGGCGCCATCGACATGCAGGAGCTGCTGCGCAGGCTCGCCGAGCAGGTCGTGAACGCCGTGATGGGCGCCGAGGCCGACCAGCTATGCGGTGGCGGGGCGAACAGCCGAAACGGCTACTGAGTATTTGCTTGCAATCTGTCGGCGCTAGCAGCATGAGCAGACGATGCCTTCATCTTTGGCGTCGTTCAGGTATTCCTGCGCGAGATTTAGGTGGGTTACGTCCTCCTTTAGGGGCCGTATCACCTAGAATTGATAACCATTGACAGCGATGTTTGTCCAAGGGGCTTTAAATGGATTCAACCAAGATTAACGTGTTGCGAGCTTCTCTTGGCTCGACCGCAATTTCAGAGATGCAGAATGCCTATTACACCTCGGGTCTTTCTTTGGCGGAGCTTCGCGAGGATTACGATTTGCCGTCTGATTTTACCGACTCTGATTTCATCGCTTTATTCGGCTTATTTGAAATTGACAAGATATGCCCCGTTTGCTTTGAGCATCTTTATGCTCCTCATGTTAGCAGGGGTATTAATGGTGCGGGGGCGACTTCCTATGATGATGCATGCATTGTTTGCGTTTCATGTCATCTTAATTCAGCTCAAATAGAGAAGGAAACCTTCTACTTAGACAAGGAAGTCGAACTTGGTCAGATTTTTTCGAATGAGCCTTTGACATTTGATTGGAGCGAGTTCGATTTCGATAATCGTCAGCATATTACATTTGACTTTTTGTTTGCCTGCTGTTTGAACAAAGGTCATTTTATAGGCCCGATTAATCTAGATTATGGCTACGAAGGCTTTTATAAAGATCTTCGTTTTCTTGAGGAGGCCGGCTACCTGGTTCCATCATGGCTTTCGAAAAAGGATGTCGATCAATATTCCCTTAGGGATGACAGATCTGTCTCTTGGAATTTAATGTGCGTTCCCTATAAAGTGGATGTGAAGGGGCTTCTACCTATCGAGTATGCGGAGATATATATACGAGACGGCAAGGAAGCCATCGTATTGGGCAAAGGTGAAATTGACCATTGGCAAGCTATTGACGAATGGCTTGTTGGCTCGTACTTGGATTATGAGCTGTGGGATTGGGATGACGATTGCAGCGATGGCAAAAGGAACGAATTCGATGAACTTGTTCCGCAGCTGCTCGGACACTTCTCTCCTGCGCAAATTACCAGTTTGATTTGGAGTGCTCTAGCTACTGCGCTTAAGAAAGCTCAGGATGGGACCGATGGTCAAAAGACCGCTTCTTATGCAGTTGGCGTTGTTATCAACCGATGCAAGAGGGCTTTGGCGGAAGAGTGGGATGTCCATCCAAATAAACCACTGATTGATGTCGACTATGGCTTATTTGAAGACTACTTCTTTTCGCATAACGTGCCCATTGGAAAAACGTGGGTCTACAGGCCGCTCCCGAAGATTCAGAATGGCGTTGCGATTCTTGAATGGCCCACGTTCCCGAAGTTTGAAGACGAAGTTGATGATCTCTTGCTCGATAGAGCACAGAGCGTGCTCGATTCTTCTGGTAAAGATTCTGTCGATTTGAAGTCTTATAGATCCGTGAGTATCTATATACATAGTTTGTCCAGAGAAGATACTGCGTTGCGATGATATTGGAATCTTATTATTGGCGCAAAGAGCTCAGTTGCATGATGGATGAACTGGTCTCCTGCTTTCGATTTTTAGCAAAGTATGCTGACCGTTTTGATCGTCATCCTGTCCTTAATCGAATTGTCGAACGTAAGGAGTACATTGCCGAGCGAGACCTTCTTCTCTCTGCATTTATTGTTCGTACTTTGTTTGAAGCAGGGAAGTTAAGCGATGAGATGGCTGACTATGAGCTGAGCATTGTGTCGTATCCTGCAACTTCCAGGAATACAAATAAGCTGATGCCGTTGCTTAGGCGCGTTCCTGACGATGACTTGTACGACTATGGTCGGCCTTCCCAGCTGAGTATTCCTGGCAGGCGGTTTGTAAATCAGCTGATTCATGCTGCTGTTATTCCGTGTTTTGATTTCGGGGACAATACCAGACCCGCTGCTTTCACGGTGGTCTCGGATCGATTCGCTCAGGAATGTCTATATCGATGCGAACTAGATGTTTGGGTGAAGTTTGTCAGAGAAGTTGTTCATGATGAGGTCAATTCTATTCATGAGGTCTGGGATGAGTCTAAGGGTAAGTGGATAATCGAACGGAGCCGAAACGAAGGTAAGTCGCTTATTTCTTGCGAGGATGTCCCGATTGAGGATGACGGTTCTTCTAATTAGGTCGATTCTTCGATATCGTGTGCTGCTGCTCTAGATGCAGATTTCCACTCATTAATTAATTCGTATAGTATTAGCGAGGGATGATCTTATGGGCGAATACGACTATTCATATAACTTGCCGGTTGATTTTGAGAATCGGGTTGAGCGTATCTTGCGGCAAACTAGTTCCAGCAAGGTGTCGGATGCCTTTAAAGCATGCAGTTATGAATACGAAAATGTTGGCCTAGCTTATTACGCGGGACTCAGAGGCGATAACTGGAATATGCAGGCTTTAGACCTCACCGTCGAAGGCCCTTCGTGTTGTATCAAAGTGCTGGAAAATGATGAGGCGAGCGTTAGGCGTGCTCTGAGTAAGGGTTTGAAATCGCGTGAATCTGGGTTCTTGTTAAGAGACCTACTGCTTTTACCTGATGCTTCGAGCACTTACCCTGCAACAAATGACGAGCGCTTTCATATCGATGTAGAATCTGCGCGTGCTGTTCTTGCCGATATCATTGCGATTGGAAATCAGCTCTGTCTCAATTCCTTATTCAGGCATGAACGCTCCGAAGATAATATCAACGATTATGTTCGAGACATGTTGATCAATAGGGGTTATGAAGAGATCAGGGATCAAGCTCGTCATGGGCTTTCCGCAAGTGGCAAAAGCGCCGGTGAGGTTGACCTGTTGATTTCTAAGGCAGGCAAAGAGGCCGCATTGATCGAGGGATTAAAACTAAATTGCGTTAATAGGCGATATATCGACTCGCACATTAAGAAGGCTATTGGAAACTACAATGTTTTGGGATCGGCCACGTTTCTCCTCGCGTACGTGGATGTTGATGACTATGAGTCGTTCTGGATGGATTATTTGGACTATCTGAAAACATATGACTTCGGATTAGAGATAAAGCAACCCTTAACTAGGGGCGTCGATCCGAGCGCCGCGACTCGCACCGCATCCGTTGTCCTTTCGAAGGACGGCTTTGACTTCCCTGTATATTTTGTCACGTTCAGATTGTCTTGTGCTGCATCCATTTAGACGGAGAGCTCGCCATGCCCTGGTTCGATGACGACGTCATCGACATGCGGGATCTGCTCCGCAGGCTTGCCGAGCAGTTCGAGAACGCCGTGATGGACGCCGGGGCCGACCAGCTGTGCGGAAGCGGTGCCAACAGCCGCAACGGCTACCGCGAGAGGTCGCTTGACACCTGCGTCGGCACACTGACGCTGCGCATCTCCAAGCTGCGCTCCGGCAGCTTCTTCCCGGAGGAGGTGATCGAACGCTACCAGGGCATCGATCTCGCCCTCGTGGACGCCGTGGTCGAGATGTACGCCATCGGCACCAGCACCCGCAAGGTGCAGCGCGTCGCGGGGAAGATTGGCGTCTCCAGGCTCTCCAAGGACCGGGTGAGCGCCATCGCCTCGAGCCTGGACGGCCGACATCGAGGAGCTGTGCGGAAGACCGCCCGACGGCTCTCCGTTGCCCTACGTCTGGCTCGACGCCATCTACGTCAAGTGCCGCCGCGAGGGGCGCGTGGCCTCCATCGCTGTGGTGACGAGTCCGGCCTCGAGCTTGCGGACAGGGTTGAGACGGTATGGGGTATCAACCGTATTTCAGGTTCTGGGACGCCGGGCCGACTCGCTTTGGACCGGGTGCTACACCAACTTTCTCGACTCTACCCTTCACTTCATTGAGGTGTATAGTGCATAACTAAATTCAAAAGCTCTTTGGGAGCTTTAAGGGAGACGCTTTCTGTTAGAGAGTGTTGCCTTTTTTCATGCATGTAATGTGTAACGGGCTGGCTAAGCGATATTCCGGCAATGGTATGGTCGAGTGCGGGCGGTATGACACTTTACGTCTGCTGTCGCGGCCGCAGCAAGCACTTGATTTACATTATTTAAAGTCTATAATCAAAGAAAAACTCTGAAATACCTTTTCAAAACAATGAAAGGAAAGTTGTGGACGATGCTTTGTCAGTTTTCTTTCAGGAACTATAGGTCCTATCGCGACGAGGCGGAGCTTTCCATGCAAGCGACTTCGATGAGGGAGTTTGAGCGCTCCCTTATCGAGTGTCCCGATGGGCAGAGCTTTCTGCCGGTGGCTGCGGTGTACGGACCCAACGCTGGCGGCAAGTCCAACCTACTCGAAGCTCTTGACTACGTTCGTTCGGCTGTGGCCAGACCGATCAGATTGCTGTCATCTAGCTCTGATGCGCCAGAGGGCAATCGTCCTTCGATACCCCGTTGTTCGGCGTTCGAGTTCGATGATGTGTCTGCTCTCGAGCCTACCGAGTTCGAGCTCTACTACCGCGCGGGCGAGCATGAGTACCGTTATGCCCTGTCCGTGCATGCCGACGAGATCGTGTCCGAGGGACTGTGGCGGCGCAAATTGGGAGCTTCGCGTACGGCAATGTTGTTCGAGCGCGAGGGTGCTGAGGTCGAGCTCGGTCCCACGCTGCGCAAACTTGTGACGGCTGCGAGATTCAACCCGAGCCTGCCGTACCTGTCGTTCCTCTGTATTAACTTTGACGCGCCGGTGATCAAGGAGGCTGCCAGCTGGTTTCTTGATGGCGTGTTCCTGAACTACAACAGCTCTTACCTGGAGCGGATGCTCGAGCAATTGCTAGACGAGGCGGAGTCGCCCGAGGTCACGCGTTTTCTGCGCGCCGTCGACGTACGCATCGATGGCTTTAGGGTGGAGAAGGCCCCGGAATGGCGCGGCCAGCGCGTCTTTGTGAGGCACGAGGTGGACGGCAAGGGCTATGAGCTGCGCCTTTCTGAGGAGTCAGCCGGCACACAGAAGCTCATGGGGCTAGCTGCATATCTGATGACTGCGCTCGAGCGCGGCGCTACCGTTGTGGTCGACGAACTTGACGCCAAGCTTCACCCGAAGCTCCTGCGCTACGTGATTCTGTTGTTCAAGGATCCCGAGGTCAACAAGAGCGGCGCGCAGCTCATCTTCTCGTCCCAGGACGTGTCCACAATGCGAAACGACGTGTTCCGCCGCGACGAGATATGGTTCGCCGCGCGCGGCGAGGGGGAGGCGAGCCAACTGTGGTCGCTCGCCGACATCCACGAGGCTAATGGCAACCTGGTCAGCAAGAACGCAGCTTTTGATAGACAGTATCTGTCTGGTCGTTACGGTGCCGATCCGTATCTCACCCGCATCGAGGAGTGGGATTAGCATGGCGGCGAAGAAGTCGAAGGGCTGGCGTAGTGGCAAACGCGAGGTTCGCCCGCGCATGGTGCAGATGACGCGCCACCTCGTGGTGACCGAGGGCAAGGAGACTGAGCCTCGCTACATCGAGGGCGTGCGTGCTGCTTTGTGCGCGGCAAACGAACGCAAGGTTGCCGTTATCGTTAAGGGAACGGGCAAACACACGCTCGACCTGCTTGACTTCGCTGTCGAACACTGCCGCTATGCGCCCGAGACGTTCGACCACGTGTGGCTCGTGTATGACAAAGATGACTTCCCTGCGTCCGACTTCGACGCGATGGAGCGTAAGTGCACCGAGTTCTCCGATGGTTCGAGGACCTTCCACGCGTTGTGGTCGAACCCTTGCTTCGAACTGTGGCCGCTTCTGCACTTTCGTTATACGACCGCCCCCATGTCGGCTGCGGAGTGTCAGCGTGCCCTCGCTCAGGCGATGTCTAAGGACTTGGGCATCGAGTACCGCAAGAACTTGGACGGGGTGTACGGAGCAGTGGATGATAAGCGGGGCGAGGCACTTCAGCGTGCTGGGCGTCTCGACACGCACCATAGGGTGCTGGGCAACATTAAACCGTCTGCGCAAAATCCTGCAACCAGGGTTGGCGAGATATTCGATGTAATAGGGCCGTATCTGGTTAGATAGTCGAGTTCGATCAGGCTTGCTAGAGCATGGGTCCACGAAAGAGGCTGCATGCTGGGTTGCTTTCTGCCTTGAATTGGATTGACCTTTTGGGGCACGAATAGGATACTAGCGTGAATGAGCGGCATTGACGCAACCAACCTACGGGCCTGCGTCCTGCGGAGAGGCGGCTGTTCTTCTGGACGGCCGTCTCTCTCTTTGCGTCCATGATGAGAAGAATATTTCGCCAAGTTTGTCGGTCTCGATCGTGTGGTTTCGACTTGTGGTCGAGTTTGTAGACAAACGGAGGATATCGACAAAAAAGAGTCAATTGCGGTGGAAACCTTCGGGTGACACCTGAAGAGGGTTGATGCGTCGGCCCTCTATTTTGGATGTAAGATTCGACCTGTCAAAACTTACATCTCAATTGGGAAAAGACGTAGTTGCGGGTGTTTTTCTGCTCACATGTAACTTTACAGACACGCGGCTGCTTGGTCTTAATTCACTACGGTTTTCTCGGTTAAGGATTGACCGGGGCTGGGCTTCTCCTTATAGTTCATCTCAGAAGAGGCCTTGCGACGGTACGTCCGGCTTGGTCCGTGGAAACCGCCGAAAGGCGGGTTTCGCGTTTAAAGGGCTGTTTTCTAAGGATATTTGTCACGTTTTCGCTATAGGACAGCGGAATTTTTATCGCGTATTTCGGAAGTGCGGGAAAAAATCGGAAATCTCCGAGCACAACCCGATTCTTGGCAACAAAGCCGCAGGTCGCGGAAGCGCAAAACCGGGGTCTGGTCGGCCGATCTCGGTTTTACCTCGCACTTCCGGAATCGCTGCACGGAAGTATGCGGCAAAATCCGGAATCCCTGAGCACACCTCCCTTTTCGCGCAGAGAAACCGCAGGTAGAGGCGTTGCGGCATCCCGGTGTGCTCGGCATATTTTGAATTTGCCGCATACATCCGGTTTTTGCCTCTGTGGCAGGGCGTGTCCACTTATATCCTCGGCTAGATAATGGACAGAACAGCCAATTCCGTCTCCATACTAAAACGCCGGCAGGGGCGAAATTGCTCCTGCCGGCGTTGGCTTGCCTGCTTGTGCTGTTTTCGGCTCGCGCAGAGGCCCGATTTGGGCACTTACGCCTCCGTGGGCTCCACGCCCAGCTCGTTGCGGACGAGCTCGAAGGCCGCGGCGATGGCCTTGTCCATGTCGTAGTACTTGTAGCCGCCCAGGCGACCGGCGAAGATCACGTCGCCCTCCTGCGCCGCCAGCTCCGCGTACTGCTTGTAGAGGGCCTCGTTTTTGGCGTCGTTGATGGGGTAGTAGGGCTCGTCGCCGGGCTTCCAGTCGGCCGGGTACTCGCGCGTGATGACGGTCTTGTCCTGCGTGCCAAACTCAAAGTGCTTGTGCTCGATGATGCGCGTGTAGGGGATCTCGCGCTCGGTGTAGTTGACCACGGCCACGCCCTGGTGGTCGGCCTCGTCGAGC
>ERZ1034949.380-NODE-380-length-29964-cov-60.473938_pt1 | contig 29964 bp, 36 predicted proteins | sample MGYA00520590_ERZ1034949 | MGnify/ENA primary metagenome ERZ1034949 (study PRJEB33766, sample SAMN09781752) | gut metagenome | biome: gut microbiome | host: Homo sapiens | place: Madagascar | study: EMG produced TPA metagenomics assembly of the PRJNA485056 data...
ATCAGGAACAAAAGGATATATTTATCCAATAAAGAGAAACAATAAACCAGTTGCCATTTGAATCTTGGTATCCTATCGGCTAAGAAAACATGGTTTTATTCATTTTCTGGACGAAAAAATTTAACAAAGGCCCATATTGATATGCTACCAATAAATAACCACCCTTCTAAAATAGAAGCAATACTATGGGTGATCATTGGTCTCTTATTAATAATTGTAGTAACTCTTGTTAAGCCGTTAATAGTGATTACTATCTTATCTGTATGGATTCTTTTAGTAATAATTAATATTTTTAAAAATATAAAAAATAGTAAGGAAACTCAAGTATGAAAATAAACAATGAATGGTTAACTATAGGTACGACAGTCCTATTAAATGCAGGAAATCAACCGCTGACAATTATAGGGCGATACCAAATGAGCAAAGATAAGGTTACCTATGACTATACAGGGATTTTGAATCTTCAAGGTTATCAAAATTCAAAGTCGTTGTATTTATTTAATCAGAATGATATAGCAGAGGTACTATTTGAAGCTCCTACTACTGAGTATGAACATAGATACTTAAAAGAATTGAGTGATTTTATAGATCAAGAAATTGAGTAATTTTATTAAGAAGCAGTATATTGCCTAATAATAAAATTTTTAGAAAAAACTTACAAAAGATTTTAGGGAGAAATGAAGATGAATAATTTTATAAAGAAATATAAATTTGGTAGTAATAGACAATTAATTATTATAGCGATAATTCTGGTATCGATGCTCACCACCCTTGTAGGATGCCGTGGTTCGAAAACTTTTCAAGGGGCTTGGTATGCACAGAATAGTGATGGTAAAAATTTAAATATTATTTTTACTGAAAAAAAATATCGATAGATGGGGATGAATACAATTATACTCAAAATGCTATTGGAACAAAAAATGGAGTAAAATATTATGGTATAGTCCAAAACGGAAAACACTATAGTATTATTTTTCCAACAAAAGATAGAAATATTGCTTTGATGATTGAACCAGATTCGTCTGATGATTATCTTCAAGGGACTTTGCTATTTGCTATGAATAAAAGAAGCACTCCCAATTACAATAATTATGCAAAAAAATATATCCACTAATAAATTAAATTTTTATCTGTACTGTATGATAATTAATAAAATAATTATTTTTCCGTTTATCCAATTTATTATATAGGCAAAATAATGTCAATGCGATTAAGTATTTTGATAAGCAGGAAAATAAACTGACGATATACAGTCAAGACAATGATACAAATATATTGCTTGTGATTGAAGATAACGGCTGTGGAATAAAAGTGTCCGACTTATCTAGAGTATTTGAAAAAGGCTTTACTGGTTCAAATAGAAACAAAGCAAATGCAACGGGGATGGGACTGTATCTATCGAAAAAATTATGCGATAGATTGGGTTTGAAATTGGATATTGCTTCTATGGAAAAAGAATATACAAGACTGACAATTACATTTCCAAAAGGAACAGTTCATAATTTTTCAGAGTAATTTGAAAAACCATGCCAACATTGATACGATGCTTTAAGGGGGCTTGCATTATGGAAAGCTTTAAGTACAATTCTTTGCAATCAAATTCCACCTAATAGCGCACTATTAAAAATTGAATATGTTTTAGCTTTTAAGGCTCGTACAGACTATATGTTTTGTGCGGGCTTTTTTCATACCCGAAAAAATTTTAAAAATTTTTCACAAAAGAGGTCATTAAATCACACCTAGCTGTCCTTATATGGTGCGGAAAGAGGGATAAACACTTTTCAAATCATAAAGGAAAGGAGGTGAGATTGATGAAACCGTCTGACTTCCAGAAAACAGTTCAATGTCGTTTTGAAAGTTGTTTAAAGAAAGTTGTCCGCAGTGTCGTGAAAGATTATTACAAGGAATAAAACCGTCGTAAGAATACGGTAAAATAAAGAAAATCATGATATAATAGCATTGTCAATTTTCCTATTAAATATAAATCTCAATTTTCTTTTTCTGCTTTAAGCTATTAATCTTGGAAGTATTCTCAGACACTAAATGATTGGATTGAAAAAAGCAGAAAAACGAATTTGAATTTAAAAGAGTTCCGAGATATAATTGGAATAAAAGAAAGCTATCTTCCAAGGCATATTAATGTTAACTTTCTAGCAAAATTGTTAATATCATCCTAATTTTGAGATAATATGTATTCGCGAAGGAAAGCAAAAAATTATTGGGGATGAAATGGTTTGGTAAAATTAGCCTAAATTTGGTGACCTGACAAAATTTAGGCAGGCTTGCCCCCGTTAACCCCTTGATACGAAAGGAATTTATTTTACATGGCTACTATTCAATGGTTTCCTGGGCATATGTCGAAAGCACGCCGACAAGTTCAGGAAAATCTGAAACACGTTGATTTTGTGACAATTTTGGTTGACGCTCGTTTGCCACTATCAAGCCAAAATCCAATGTTAACCAAAATCGTCGGAGATAAACCGAAATTGATGATTCTGAACAAAGCCGATCTTGCTGATAGCAATCGAACAAAAGAATGGCGTAACTATTTTGAAAAACAAGGCATCAAAACCCTAGCTGTTAATTCAAAAGAACAAGCTACTGTAAAATTGGTAACCGATGCCGCCAAATCACTAATGGCTGATAAATTAGGTAAATTACGTGAACGTGGCATTCAAAAAGAAACCTTGCGCACAATGATTATCGGTATTCCAAACGCTGGTAAATCAACATTAATGAATCGTTTGGCAGGTAAAAAAATTGCAGTTGTTGGTAATAAACCAGGGGTTACTAAAGGTCAACAATGGCTTAAGTCTAATAAAGACTTGGAAATCCTAGATACCCCAGGGATTCTTTGGCCAAAATTTGAAGATGAAGTAGTAGGACTCAAACTCGCCTTAACAGGTGCTATCAAGGACCAGCTTTTGCCAATGGATGAGGTAACAATTTTCGGGCTTAATTTCTTTAAAAAATACTATCCAGAACGTCTTGTTGAACACTTCAAAGGTATCAACTTAGAAGAAGCGCCTGAGATTATTATGGTTATGACTCAAAAATTGGGCTTTCGTGATGATTATGACCGTTTTTACAGTCTTTTTGTTAAAGATGTCCGCGAAGGCAAACTTGGTCGTTACACTCTGGATGTCGTAGGAGAAATTGAAAATGGCGACCGTTAAAGAAATCAAAGAAGCGCTAGCGGCGATTGAGAGCCTTGATGACGCACGCTGGCAAGTTTATAAGTCAGATAGTCGTGCAGGTGTCCAAAAGGCGATTCAGCAGCGTAAAAAAGCCATTCAGGCTGATATCGATGAGGACTTGCGCTTGGAAAATATGCTGCGCTACGAAAAAGAACTTTATCAACAGGGTTACCAAACCATTGCTGGGATTGACGAAGTTGGTAGAGGACCATTAGCAGGGCCTGTTGTCACAGCGTGCGTTATTCTTCCAAAAAATTGTAAAATTAAACACCTCAATGATTCTAAAAAAATTCCTAAGAAGTACCATGAGGAAATTTATCACGAAATCCTTGCGCGTGCTCTAGGGATTGGAATCGGAATTGTTGACAATAATGTCATTGACCAGATTAATATCTACGAAGCTACAAAAGTCGGTATGTTGCAAGCCATTAATCAACTGAAAGGTGAGGTGACAAAACCTGATTATCTTTTAATTGATGCCATGCATTTGGAAACTTCGATCCCACAACAATCACTCATCAAAGGTGATGCCAACTCCTTATCAATTGCAGCGGCTTCTATCGTTGCTAAAGTAACACGTGACCGCATGATGGCTGACTATGCCAATGATTATCCTGGGTATGGCTTTGAAAAAAACGTTGGCTATGGAACCAAAGAGCACTTAGAAGGCCTAAAAAAATATGGCATCACACCAATTCACCGTAAAACATTCGAACCAATAAAATCCACGCTAAAGGAGTCTTAATATGACAAGCGAAAAAGGAAAAATGTTAGCTGGGCAACTATACGATGCTGGAGATGCAGAGCTAACTGCCATGCGTCTGGAAGCACGCCGAAAAATGAAGTTGTTCAATAACGAGGACAACCGTGATAAGCAAAGAGGAATTATAAAAACTCTGTTTGGGTCAACAGATGAAAAATTGACAATGAATCCACGTTTTGTTTGTGATTATGGTTCAAATATTTATGTAGGTGAGAATTTCTATGCGAATTATAACTGTACCATGCTTGATGTCTGTGAGATCACATTGGCGACAACGCAATGTTTGGACCAAATTGTCAATTGTTAACACCGTTACACCCACTTGATGCCAAAGAACGTATCTCAGGTCTTGAATACGGTGCACCAATCACTATCGGAGATAATGCTTGGTTTGGCGGCAGCGTGAGCATTCTACCTGGGGTTACCTTAGGAGACAACGTTGTCGTTGGTGCTGGCGCAGTCGTCACAAAATCTTTTGCCGATAACGTGGTTCTCGCTGGAAATCCTGCAAAAATCATAAAAACGCTTGATTAATACGTAAAATACACTCACTAAGCCTCGTTTTTCAGGGCTTTTTTTCGAATAATAAATTAGTGAGGTAGAAAACATGAATAATTTTGAATTGTTTAAATTAAAAAAAGCAGGATTAACAAATCTTAATATTTTAGCTATTTTGGATTATCAAGAAAAGCAAGAGAAATCACTATCTTTGCGTAATATGGCAGTCGTCTCAAAATGTAAAAATCCTATCCTTTTTATGGAAAAATACAAAGCACTGGACACCAAAGAATTGCGCAAAGAATTTAATTGTTTTCCTAGTGTTTCCATACTAGATGACGAATACCCATTAGAACTCAAACATTGTTATAATCCACCTGTTTTGCTGTTTTATCAAGGAAATTTAGAATTACTCAATCGCCAAAAAATGGCAGTAGTAGGAGCAAGAACAGCATCAGCAACAGGGACAAAATCCGTACAGAAAATTGTCAAAGAACTCGGGAATCATTTTGTTATCGTTAGTGGGTTGGCCCGTGGCATTGATACCAGTGCGCATTTATCAGCTCTAAAAAACGGTGGTGCATCGATTGCCGTTATCGGTTGCGGACTGGACGTTTATTATCCCAAAGAAAATAAGCAGTTGCAGGAGTACATGGCTAAAAATCACCTCGTATTAAGTGAGTACCTAGCAGGAGAAGCACCGCTGAAATTCCATTTTCCAGAGCGAAATCGTATTATTGCAGGTTTATCACAAGGCGTTATCGTAGTAGAAGCTAAGCTGCGCTCAGGCAGTTTGATTACGTGCGAAAGAGCATTGGAAGAAGGCCGAGACGTTTTTGCCATTCCAGGAAATATTTTAGATGGAAAATCTGATGGCTGTCATCATTTGATAAAAGAGGGCGCAAAATGCGTCACAACAGGTTTTGATATCCTTTCAGAATATCAAATATAAGCAAGTTTTTTTCTATTAAATACAACGTAAGTGGTAAGAGTTTTTAGAATTAGTAATTATAGTAAAAATGGGAGAACAGAGCAATCTGTTGATCCAAGCACACCAATTGTTCCAAATGTGCCACCAGACCCAGGAACACCACAACTTGTGAAATCAAGTGTTCTTCCAATGACAGGGGATGAAACAAGTACTGCTAGCATTCTAGCAAGTATTGCAGGTGTTTTCATATTTTTAGTAGGATTAGTTGGTGTTCGTAAATCGAAAGAAAACTAACCGCCCACTTAGTATTTAAGAATATAACTTTTTTGTTATAGTCTTAATTTTTATCCTAAAATTTGATATACTTAAAATGTATTAACAAAAGTTAAGGAGAGGTTATGTATGCGTGTAAAAGGTCACGGAACGATTAAGAAGTCAAAAGCTTATGGGACGATTGGGACATTATTGCTATCTGGTGTTGTGTTAGCAACGTTGAGCGTAGGTACAACGAGTGTTGATGCAGATGAGGTTGTTGAGGCTAATCAAATAGAACAAGTTACCACAGATGATTCCCAACAACCTGACCCAATGGTTACAGATGACGATAATAGTACATTTGCTGAAACTTCCAATATACCACCAGAAGAGGAGGTCTCTAATGCTCAATCATCAAATGAATTAGAAGTTACTGAAACAGAAGAACATCAAAATCTGGTTGAAGAACCGAATCAATCTGACGAACGAGATGGTGTTAATACAGAAAATGTTGATAAGAATGACACCATAGAGACAGATATACCTCTAGACACTCCTAAGGAAGGCGATGCAGATGGTGAGTATAGTCAAGAGGGAAAAGAGGATTCTTCTCAGGAAGAAGACTCTATCAATGAGAATGTTAAAAGGAGTTTTCTATTAGTAGAAAATAGTCGCTAATATGAAAAATATCAATATGAAGAAGTATCTACCCATTATTATCCTCATCTTAGGAGGAATTGCTAACTTTTTAATATTAACTCCTCTGTATATTCACTATTTGCAAACAATTATTGGATTATTATTAGGTGTTATTATTACTATTCTTGCGGTTATTTGTTATCAAAAAGTGCAATATACTTGGCAAAAGGTTTGTTTACTTTTAAGTGTTATTATCAGTATCTCCCCAGTTTTATTTTATATTTTCTTAGTTTTTGCAATTGGTTAGTTATAAATAGTCTAGAATTTACAATTAACCTGTATTTTTATTCTAAGTAAAAAGCAACAACTTATTTTGAATGACTTACACTCCGTTCGTTAGATTTTCTGTCTAACTTTTGGGATCAGGACATTTCAACATTAGTTGTCGCTTTTTTGTGTTCAAGTGTTTCCGCTTGTAACCATTATATCAGAAAATAGCCTATAATTATAGATTTAAGATATTTTAGATTAAACAGAAAGTTATATCATTTTATATACAATGAATTGACTTTACCCTTTACAGCATAATTTTTGATTATCCTTTATGCTAAAGATATCAAAACATGAAAGGATGCTGTTATGACAGAACAAAGTTTAACTTCAGAGCAGCGATTCGCTATGTTTATTTAGCACTTATTACGCTTAGAGATGACACACAAGCTGTGACCTTTGATTAGGATAGCTTGCTATTCAAGCATTTGTTCAATGCTAAAGTCTTTGTGATTGCACCTATTTTAGCCATTCCTATCTTTATTATTGGTCTAGTCATTGCTTGGAAGTCCGCTTGGATTAATTTTGAGCAGTACCGAGACTATAATAACAACGAAGAAGGGGATGACCGCTTTGCGACCGAAAAAGACATCCGTCACCAATATAAAAAGGTACCGAATAAAAATCAAACCTATCCAGGGGAAGGTGGTGTGCCAGTTTTGCATGAAACGAAAGGGAACTTAGCAGGCTTGACGCTAAGGACGCAAATGCAGTGGCAAAACCGCAAAGTCCATCGCAATTACCACAAGCGAAAACACGTGGGTTGTTCACGACGCTAAGAAATTAGTTAGGATTTGAAAAATTCCCTTGAAAAGGGTCTTTTTGTGCTACACTTTTTGCTAAAAATACTTGCGTTGTAAGTGTGAGTGTGCTATAATGCAGTAAAATAAACGAAAAAAAAGACGAACAGTGCGTCAACACCACCGCCTTACTGAGTAAGAACCTCAACTTCTTACTCAGTCTTTTTTATCAGCTCGGTTTATAAGTTCTCCTTTTTCAAGCGATGATGAGCATTCTAAAAAAATTTACCACATACAATACAACTTTTTTATTGACAGTTTAAGAAAAGCGGGTTATCATGTTATAAGTTTATTACTGATAGGAAGTGAGCTTATGACAACAACTACTACTAAAGCCCCAACAGCTGTAAAAAAATCAAGCAAAAAAACGACAAAGAAAAAAACAGCTGCCAAGAAAAATTTGGTTATTGTGGAATCTCCAGCTAAGGCAAAAACAATTGAAAAATATCTCGGACGTAATTATAAAGTTGTAGCCTCAGTAGGACATATCCGCGATTTGAAAAAATCAAGCATGTCTATTGATTTTGAAAATAATTATGAACCACAATATATTAATATTCGTGGTAAAGGTCCATTGATTAACGACCTTAAAAAAGAAGCGAAAAAATCTAAAAAAGTTTATCTCGCAAGTGACCCGGACCGTGAAGGAGAAGCGATTTCTTGGCACTTAGCTCATATTTTGAACCTTGATGAAAACGACAAAAACCGTGTTGTTTTCAACGAAATCACCAAAGACGCTGTCAAAAATGCTTTTGTTGAACCACGCCAAATCGATATGGATTTAGTAGATGCTCAACAAGCGCGTCGTGTTCTTGACCGTATCGTGGGGTATTCTATCTCACCATTGCTTTGGAAAAAAGTTAAAAAAGGTCTTTCAGCAGGACGTGTTCAATCCGTTGCATTAAAACTAATCATTGACCGTGAAAATGAAATCAAAGCCTTTAAACCCGAAGAATACTGGACAATTGACGGTTTCTTTAAAAAAGGAACGAAGAAATTCCAAGCTTCATTTTATGGCATTGATGGTAAAAAAATAAAACTCGAAACGAACGAAGATGTTCAAAAAGTTCTTGCTTTATTGACTAGTGACGAATTTACCGTAGCTAAGGTTGAAAAGAAAGAGCGTCGTCGCAATGCACCACTTCCTTATACGACATCATCTCTCCAACAAGATGCTGCTAATAAAATCAACTTCCGTACACGTAAAACCATGATGGTTGCACAGCAATTGTACGAAGGTATCAGTCTTGGTAAGAGCGGAACGCAAGGTTTGATTACCTATATGCGTACTGATTCAACACGTATCAGTCCAATTGCGCAAAATGATGCCGCAAACTTTATCACAGAACGTTTCGGTGAAAAATACTCTAAACACGGTAGCCGTGTTAAAAATGCTTCAGGAGCTCAAGATGCTCACGAAGCCATTCGCCCTTCAAATGTCAATCTAACACCAGAATTAATCGCTAAGCACTTAGATAAAGACCAATTAAAACTTTACACATTGATTTGGAATCGTTTTGTTGCCAGTCAAATGACAGCAGCAGTCTTTGACACAATGAAAGTTAACTTGGAACAAAACAGCGTACGCTTCACTGCCAATGGTAGTCAAGTAAAATTTGACGGTTACTTAGCCGTATATAACGATTCTGACAAGAATAAGATGTTGCCTGACATGGTTGAAGGTGATATTGTTAAGAAAGTATCAACAAATCCTGAACAACACTTTACGCAACCACCAGCTCGTTATTCTGAAGCAACACTTATTAAAACATTGGAAGAAAATGGCGTTGGGCGTCCGTCAACTTATGCACCAACACTTGACGTTATCCAAAGACGTTACTATGTTCGCTTAGCTGCGAAGCGCTTTGAACCTACGGAACTTGGTGAAATCGTTAATGATTTGATTGTTGAATTCTTCCCTGATATTGTTGATGTCAAATTTACCGCTGATATGGAAGGTAAACTTGATGAAGTCGAAGAAGGCAAACAGCAATGGCAAAAAGTTATCGATGAATTTTACAAACCATTTGGAAAAGAACTTGCCAAAGCCGAAACCGAAATCGAAAAAATTCAAATCAAAGATGAACCAGCTGGCTTTGATTGTAATCTTTGTGGACACCCAATGGTTATCAAGTTAGGTCGTTATGGTAAATTCTACGCTTGTAGCAATTTCCCAGAGTGTCACAATACAAAAGCAATCACTAAAGAAATCGGCGTGATTTGTCCAGTCTGTGGCGAAGGTCAAGTAATTGAGCGTAAAACCAAACGTAATCGTATTTTCTATGGTTGTGACCGCTATCCTGAATGTGAATTTACATCATGGGATAAACCCGTCGGACGTTCTTGTCCAAAATCTGGAGACTTCTTGGTTGAGAAGAAAATCCGCAGTGGTGGTAAACAAGTCGTCTGCAGTAATGAAGAATGCGACTACGAAGAAGCAAAAATTAAATAAAACGATAGAAGCTGAAGCAGAGATGCTCAGTTTCTTTTTGGATGAGTATTTGTATCATTTTCAATCAATTCGCCTCAATCGGACTTGTTTTTACTACTAAATCAATCGCTCGTTATAATAAAATTTCCGAAAGTCCCACATTAGCCGGAGCAAGTTTGCCGGTTTTGGCAGTTCTATGCATATCCATCTATGGTAAAAATCCATTTCTGACCTTGGCATCAATTATTTTGGGAATTGGTCACATTGGTATTCACTTACAATATCAGAATATAATAAAAAAGGATAATCAATAATTCGTTTGCATATTTTTATTTATGTAAATAAAAATATATAATATTATTTGAGTTTCACAAATTTTATGTTATGATAATCAAGTATCAAAATTAGAAAGATTTGGATAAGGGCTTTCTCCCTTATCTGGAAAATGAGTTTTAGGGCTTCCTAAGCTTGTTTTTGGAGGTATTAGTATATTGTCTCAATCATCATACATTAACGTTATTGGAGCTGGTTTAGCGGGCTCTGAAGCTGCATATCAGATTGCTAAACGTGGCATTCCAGTAAAACTTTATGAAATGCGTGGTAAGAAAGCAACACCACAACACAAAACAGATAAATTTGCGGAATTGGTCTGCTCAAATTCGCTGCGCGGTGATAGCTTAACAAACGCTGTCGGTCTACTTAAAGAAGAAATGCGTCGTCTAGACTCTATTATCATGAAGGCGGCAGAAAGCACGCGCGTCCCCGCTGGTGGTGCTTTAGCGGTTGATCGTGACGGTTTCTCACAAATGGTGACAGATGAAGTGAAAAATCACCCACTTATCGAAGTCATTCGTGAAGAAATCACAGAAATTCCAACTGATGTCATTACTGTTATCGCTAGTGGTCCTTTAACATCAGATGCACTTGCTGAAAAAATTCATGAATTGAACGGTGACGACGGTTTTTATTTCTATGATGCCGCAGCGCCAATCGTTGATAAACATTCTATCGATATGGACAAGGTTTATTTGAAATCACGTTACGATAAAGGAGAAGCTGCCTATCTTAACTGTCCAATGACCAAAGAAGAATTTATGGAGTTCCATGAAGCGCTTGTCAATGCCGAAGAAGCTCCACTTAATAGCTTTGAAAAAGAAAAATATTTTGAAGGTTGTATGCCGATTGAAGTTATGGCAAAACGCGGCATTAAAACAATGCTCTATGGTCCAATGAAGCCTGTTGGCTTGGAATACCCAGGCGACTACAAAGGACCTCGTGACGGTGAATTCAAGACACCATATGCCGTTGTTCAATTACGTCAAGATAATGCTGCTGGTAGTCTCTTTAACATCGTTGGTTTCCAAACACACCTTAAATGGAGTGAGCAAAAACGTGTTTTCCGCATGATTCCAGGTCTTGAAAATGCCGAATTTGTTCGTTATGGCGTAATGCACCGTAACTCTTACATGGATTCTCCAAATATTTTGACTGAAACATTTGCCACACGCCAAAATCCGGACCTTTTCTTTGCTGGTCAAATGACAGGGGTTGAGGGATATGTGGAATCAGCCGCTTCAGGGCTAGTTGCTGGTATCAACGCTGTACGTCGTTTTAAAGGAGAAGAAGTGGTTATCTTCCCGCAAACAACTGCTATCGGCTCTCTTCCACATTACATTACACATGCCGAAAGCAAACATTTTCAACCAATGAATGTTAACTTCGGTATTGTTAAAGAGCTTGACGGACCACGTATCCGTGATAAAAAAGAACGTTATGAAAAAGTTGCTGAACGTGCTTTAAACGATTTGCAAGATTATCTTAATGTTTAGTATTCCAATACTATATTAAAAGAGGTGACAAACTGTTTCCAATTCAATTAGGACTAAAAAGCTAGTTGCGACCTGGAGCAAATGGAAAGTCGCCTAAAATATCACCCAGATGTCTTTGAATTTTTCACATCTTTGAAAATGGTATTTCAAAACTATTTTCATTTGGCAAGCCTGAATTCGACCAGTTGTTAGCTCAAAAAGGCCATCCACTTACTTATGATGTTTCTCATGCTTTCATCTATCTGCATGGGGATAATAAGGCTTTGCAACGCTCACTAGAAACTTTGAAAGAGACTATTATTCGCTATTATTTAGTTGACTCTTTAGGTAAAACACATGATAGTTTGACACTAGGTCATGGAAAAATCAATTGGGCAGAAGCTCTGCTATTCTTCAACGAACATGCCACAAGTATTTTAAAAGATTTAAACTACCCCATTGAACAACTTGAAAGCCACGCATACCTTAAAAAATAGCACAAGCAATCAATGGGGAAGTAAGTAGTAACTGTTAAGCCTGAAACGTTTGTTTTGGGCTTTTTTGTTGCCAAAAAGCAACCTTACATTTTTGTAAGATTTGACGTTCAAATTGTAAGGAAGTAACTACCTAATTTTCGATAAAATAAACTTGTCAATAAGAGAGGAGCAGTCATATGAGTCAAGAAATCAAAAAACATATCAATTTATGGAGTAATCTTCTAATTTGGTTAGTCATGGTTATTTTAGGTTCCATTACTTATATGGTCTGTTACACCCTTCGTATCACAAAATAATAGGAGGAGGTTTTTAAAATGATAGTTTTTTATAGTCTTATTATAATTCTTCTTATCGTAGTAGTGGGAGTAATAAGTCTCGCTCTTTGGTATTGGAGTGGAAGAAAGCCTTTAAAACACCATTAGTACTAAAATACTAAATTTAAATTGATTGCTTTTTAGCAAAAACATTCCAATTAGAGTTTTTATTTAATCGAAAAAAGGTATAATGAAACAAAGGAGAAATTATGTTACTGGAGATTAATCACTTAGAAAAAATTTTTCGCACACGTTTTTCAAAAGAGGTAACACGTGCTTTACAAGATGTTGATTTCAAAGTAGATGAAAATGAATTTATCGCTATCATGGGAGAATCTGGTTCTGGGAAAACAACCCTGCTTAATATCTTAGCAACTCTGGAAAAGCCAACAAAAGGTTCTGTTATTCTAAATGGGAAAGAAATCACAAAAATCAAAGAAAGCCAATTAGCAGAATTTCGTTTAAACAATCTCGGATTTGTCTTTCAAGATTTCAATTTATTAGATACGCTTTCTGTCAAGGATAACATTTTCTTACCGTTGGTACTTGGTCGTGTTAACTACCAAGAAATGGAAAATAGACTAGCAACACTCGCTCCAAAACTTCATATTGAAAATTTGTTAGCAAAACGCCCATTTGAATTGTCTGGCGGTCAAAAACAACGTGTTGCTATCGCTCGTAGCCTTATCACAAATCCGCAGTTACTTTTAGCTGATGAACCAACAGCATCACTAGATTATCGCAATTCTGAAGATATCCTAAACCTTTTTGAGGATATTAATAACGACGGTCAAACATTGCTTATGGTAACACACTCAGCAAACGCCGCTAGTCATGCTAAACGTGTCCTTTTCATCAAAGATGGTCGTATTTTCCACCAAATTTATCGTGGTAACAAAACCAATCAAGAATTCAACAAGGATATTTCACTTGCAATGAGCGCACTTCTTGGAGGTGAGTAATATGTTCTATGCTAAATTAGCTTGGTCAAACCTCAAAAAATCTGTCAATATTTTTGGACCATTTTTACTCACAAGCACCATTTTATTTCTTCTAAATTGTTCAACTTTGCTGATTTTATTTAGCCCTGTTGGAAAAAGTATGTCAGATGGTGCCGTAACACTCGGCTTATCCATTGTTGTCCTTTTTATCTTCTCGTTTATCATGGAGATTTACAGTTATAATTTCCTTTTAAAACAAAGAAGTAGGGAATTCGGGCTTTATAACATCCTTGGGATGAACAGGTTTCAAATTAGTCTTGTATCGACTATTGAACTGATTATTATTTTTGGGGGTGTGATTATCCTAGGAAGCCTTTTATCAGCTGTCTTTTCACAATTGTTTTATTTGATTTTTATTAATCTTTTACACTATAATCAGTTGGTAATGACTTTATCGCCAACAGCGTTTATTAGCACAGCGTTTGCATTCGCTGCAATCTTCTTTTTCCTAGAACTTATCAGCCTCTTTAATATCCGTCGTTCATCGCCACTAGTTTTATTTAGGAGGCAAGAACAGGGTGAAAAAGAGCCACGCGGCAATATTCTCTTTGCGTTGTTAAGCATCATTTGCTTAAGTTCAGGTTATTATCTTTCAATTTCTTCAACGAGAATAGCTGCGCTTATCGTCCTATATCGTTTCTTTATTGCGGTGTTTCTTGTTATCATTGGAACCTACCTTTTTTACATCAGTTTTATGACTTGGTACCTAAAACGCCGTCGTAAAAACAAAAAATATTTTTACCAACCTGAACATTTCGTAACCACAGCACAAATGATTTTCCGAATGAAACAAAATGCTGTCGGACTTGCTAATATTACGCTACTATCCGTTATGGCTTTTGTAACGATTGCCACAACAACGTCTTTGTATGTCAATACTCAAAAACAAGCCGACGATAGGTTCCCAAAAGATACTCAAATTACAATCTATTCAACGCCTGATACAGATGCGGAAGCTTTTTTCAAAACAGCAGTTATCGATAAATTAGATAAACTAGAAAGTGACTACATCACCTACTATACTGGCTTCTCAGGAATTCCAGTATCAACCGATAAAGAAATCACAATAACAGACCAAGATGTAGACACTCCTGATTTGGCAAAAATGAGGTATATGTATATCATGACCCAAGATGATTTTAAAGATTTAGGTAATAGCCTACCAACTTTAAAGAAAAATCAAACTGCTTTCTATGTTCAAAAAGGAAATAGCCAACTGAAAAAATTAACTCTTTTTGGAAAACAATTTGACAATGTCGAAAATCTAAGAAGTGTTATATTCCCTGATATTGCTAATACTTATAATCCAGCGTTGTTAATCGTAAGTGATAAAAATGTTTTAAATGAACTTCAAGAGCTCTTTACTCAACACAATTTCCAATTTCGAAGTATTTTCACTGGTTATGCTGACCTTTCTAAAGCCGAAATCGCTAAAATTACAAATGATGACGGTTACATTTCAGACGAAACAGGTCAATATCTTGATTCAGATGGCAACGCAGCAACAGGAATTATCGATACCAAATCATCTTTCCTTGAGAGCATGTATGGCTTTACAGGCGGCTTTCTCTTTACAGGATTCTTACTTGGTATTAGTTTCTTGCTTGGTGCAGCCCTAATCATTTACTATAAACAACGTTCTGAAGGGATTGAAGATAAAAAATCGTATAAAATTTTGCAAGAGGTGGGAATGGGCAAAAAAGAAGTGAAACGAGCAATTAATTCTCAAATTCTACTCGTATTCTTTATGCCACTCGGTTTTGCAGTTTTACACTTCGCCGTAGCACTTGTCATGCTAAAACAAATGTTGCTCTTGTTCGGAGTAACAAGCTCAAGTATGATTTATACCGTCAGTGGTATTACAATACTAAGCATCACCATAATCTATTTCTTCATCTATAAATTCACAAGTAGAACTTACTATAAAACTATCGAACGTTAACTCTTATCTTCGAACAGTCATTTGAAAGAGTCTGAAAATTTTTACTAAAAAATAGTCGTGATGACCATTTTTTGTTACAATAAGACTATGAAACAAGGAAAGATTTATATTGTCGAGGACGATGAAACTATCGTTAAACTTTTAAAACAACATCTTAGTCAAACTTATGATGTCTTTAGTGTCACTAATTTTCGAGCTATCAAGCAGGAAGTCGAAGAAATCAAACCTGACCTTATCTTGATTGATATCACGTTGCCATATTTTAATGGTTTTTATTGGACAACAGAAATTCGTAAAAGCATGACATTGCCGATTCTTTTTATCTCATCTAGTGATGATGAAATGGATACTGTCATGGCACTTAATATGGGAGGAGATGATTTTGTGTCAAAACCACTTTCTCTAACGATTTTAGATGCCAAAATTTCAGCTTTTTTTAGACGTGCTTACCAGTTTACCTCGGATAATTACCAATTAGAACAATTTTCTCTATCACGTGACGGGATTTTGTCAAACGGTGACGACCATATCACCCTATCTCCAACAGAAAATAAGATTTTAGCAATTCTCTTTAAACATCAAAATCAAGTCGTTCCCAAAGAGGAATTACTCGAGAAGCTTTGGGAAAATGAAAGTTTCATTGACCAAAACACCCTTAGTGTTAACATAACACGACTCCGCAAGAAAACACAACCATTAGGTTTTGATCGTATTCACACCGTGAGAGGAGTTGGCTACCTTCTAAAATGATTCGACAATTTTTTAAAGAATATTCCGTCTGGTATTTAACTTATATCCTTTTAAGTATATTATTCATTGTTATTTTTGCCTTATATCGCCTGCCATTAGCTTACTTTAAAGTTAGTATTTTAATCAATTTAACGATTTTAATCTTTATCAGCATTTGGCAATACCTTAAATTTAAGCAGAAATTATCTCTTTTACATCATTTTATTTATGTAAAACAATTGGATGAATTAGAATTGCCATCAGAACTTGCTTATAAAGATATTATCATCAAACTAAAAGAAACTCGCGCTAATGAATTACTAGCTGAAAAGACGCAAACTGAAAATTTGCAAAATCTTGTCAAAATGTGGTCACATCAAATGAAAGTTCCCATATCAGCCCTTTCATTAATGGCACAGACTGACCAACTCGACTCAAACGAAGTACAGCAACAATTGACACGACTTCAAAACTATCTTGATACGTTGTTGACTTATTTAAAATTCAGTCAAAACAAAGACGATTTTCGCTTTGAAAAACTATCTGTCAAGGATGTTACAACAAAGATTATCAAAAAATATCGTATTCCGTGTTTGCTAAAAAATCTTTCTGTTGAGGTTGTTGGTGATTGGGAGCTAAGTTCTGACCGAAAATGGCTAAGCTTTGCTATTTCACAAATTATTGATAACGCCGTTAAGTATTCCAAAACAGACGGAACAATTATTATTAGTATAAGTGATGGAAATATCGTTATATCTGATGATGGTATTGGAATACTAAAAGAAGATTTACCACGTCTTTTTGACGAAGGTTTTACTGGATTTAACGGTCATGAACACCAAAAAGCAACCGGTCTAGGGCTGTACATGACCAAACAAGTTTTAGACACCCTTAACCTAAACATCACTATCGATAGTCAAATCGATAAAGGAACACAAGTCGAAATTTCATCACATAAAATTAACAGAAGTAGGGGCTAAGCCCTTGCTTTTTTAGGTTTATTTTTTTATAATATTGTTAGTTTATAAACTAACAAGGGGGGAGCTTATGTTTTCTGGAGAAAAGTTAAAAAATATTAGAGAAGAAAAAGGTTACTCACAGGTAGAAGTAGCTAAATTACTTAATATTTCTAGAGTTTCCTACTTTAATTGGGAAAATGGCAAAACAAAGCCAAATCAAAAAAATCTTACCCTCTTGAGTCGGTTGCTCGGTGTCGAGGAAACTTATTTTGTATCTGAACATGATATTGTTGACACCTATTTCAAACTCAATAAAGACAACCGTCATAAACTCGAAAATTATGCTGACGATTTACTCAAAGAGCAAGAAAAAATAGTTCAGTTGCCTAAGTATTATGCTTACAAGGTTTTTGAAAAATTATCTGCAGGTACTGGATATTCTTATTTTGGTGACGGCAACTATGATACTGTTTTTTATGATGAACAACTTGACCATGACTTTGCTTCATGGGTCTTTGGAGATTCAATGGAACCAACTTATTTAAATGGTGAGGTTGTCTTGATTAAGCAAACAGGTTTTGATTATGACGGTGCTATCTATGCTGTTGATTGGGATGGGCAAACTTATATTAAGAAAGTTTATCGAGAAGAGGACAGACTTCGTTTAGTCTCACTCAACAAACACTACGCCGATAAATTCGCGCCTTATGATGAAAATCCTCAAATCATTGGTAAGATTGTAGGCAATTTCATGCCACTTGAAGTTTAGCTTTGCATAAATAATATTATGTAAAATGCATTTAGAACATTCATTATTTATTTGTCAGCAAGGAGATGATAAAAAAACCGAACCATTAATAAGTTCAGGTTAATTTTTAAAGCTTATCTAGAGCATTTTTTTGTTCGTCATTGATGATATGGGTGTATAAGTCGGTAACTTGTGTGCTGGCATGTCCTAATTGGTGGCTAACTAAGACTTGTGATTTAGTAGCATCGTAAAGACGTGTTGCAAGTGTGTGGCGCAGTTTGTGGGGTGTTACACGAACTTTGAAATCTTGAGAGTATTTAGCAACTAACTTTTCAACGCTTGAAGCATCAATACGGTTAGGAACACCGCGATATTCTGTTAAAAAGAGAGCTTGGTCTTGTTTTTCCGCCTTATAGCGAGGCGCTCTGATTTGCAAATAAGCTTCTAAATAAGGCTTAGCAAAGTTAGCAACATTGACAGAATCACGTTTTCCACCTTTACGAGTGACTTCGATAACCATCATATTAAGGTTTAAGTCTTTCAAATCAAGATTAACAGCTTCTGAAAGACGAACACCAGAGGCAAGCAGAAGAGCAATAAGCGCTAAATCACGCTCCTTATTCTTTTGGAAGGAGGAGAAGGCGCGGTGAGAGAGCTTATTTTGATACTCTGTATCGATATAGTCGATAAATGCCATGGTCTCGTCACCTAGGAAAAGTTTGCCTTTTATATTTTCAGCTCGAGCTGCCAGCGTTTCTTTTTTCTTTTTAGTAGCGATTTTCTTCATGACATTTCGATAGAAGTAGGGCTCACCATTTTCATCTTCGACCTCTTCTGTTAGGTATTTAAACAGGCTTGAAAGTGCTGATAACGTCCGATTAATCGTTATTTGTGAGACACCTTGTTTTGTTGAATAAGTGTTCAAAGAAGGACGTTCACGCAGATAAAGGATGAATGATTCCATGTCTTTTTTAGAAAGATGTTCCAGAGTCATTAATTCAACGTCAGCAATTTTAGTAACATCTGAAAGTCCAGAATCCAAAAGCCATTCGAAAAATCGGCGATATTCTTTTAGGTATTCATATAAAGTTGTGAAACTATAAGGAACTGAAAGTTTTGATTGGTAATAATCCAAGACGTACCAAGGCATTATTTCTTTAAGTTCATCAATTTTTTCAAGTAATTTTTCACGTTTCATCTAAAATTCTCCTGAGATGTCTTTATAATAGTAGTATATCACAGACTGATTTATTTTTCAAGAAAATTACAGTTTTTCGGAAAGATATTATGAGAAATTCACTGTAACAAAGAATGTCAAATTAATCACATTTAATGTTTTAAACGTTGTTTTTATCGTTTTTTTGGCAACTAATATTTTTTTCAGAGCTGCTTTTACTTTTTCTGTGTTGTCTTATTTTATTTTTTCTATTTTTTGCGCTAAAAAACGTCAACAAATTTTGGATTTTAATGCTTATCTTATATGGTTGTTTTATTCAACGAATTCGATGATGTTTCCGCTGCAGTTTTTGATAAGCTCATAATCATGTGACAATGACTATTCCACAGGGTTTATTGGCTAAAATCGCCATGCCGTTTTTCGAGCCTTTTTTAAAAAAATATATTGGTGTCTATCCGCATGACATCAAGAAACAAACCTCTTTTATCCAACAAACGAAGCTAGACTTTTGTCTCAGCTTCGTTTGTTGGATCTAACCTTATTTACGGCGTTTTTTCTTCGCTTTTTTCATTTTATTTGCCATGCGTTTCATTGATTGTTTCATCGCAAATTCGCCGACTTTCCCTTTTAGACCGCCACCCATCATTTGGCTAAGATCCATATCTCCGCCACCAAGTGCTGAAAGGTCTGGCATGCCATTACCACCCATCATGCCTTCAAGTGATGACATATCCATACCGTTTGGCATATTTTTAGGGAGATTATTTGGGTTGATTCCCATTTTCTTCATTGCTTTTTCCATGTCACCAGACATAACACCTTGCATCATTTGTTTTGCTTGATTGAAATCTTTGATGAATTTATTAACTTCAACAAAGCTATTTCCTGAACCTGCAGCAATACGGCGACGGCGGCTTGGGTTGAGCAAATCAGGATTTTCACGTTCTTCTGGTGTCATTGATGACACGATAGCACGTTTACGAGCGACAGCTTTTTCATCAACTTTAAAGTTTTTTAGCGCTGGGTTGTTTGCCATACCAGGAATCATTTTAAGCAAATCTTCCATTGGTCCCATGTTTTGAACTTGGTCTAATTGGTCGATGAAATCGTTGAAATCAAAGGTATTTTCACGCATTTTTTCTGCGAGTTCCAATGACTTTTTCTCGTCATATTCTTGGCTGGCTTTTTCAATCAATGTCAGCAAATCACCCATGCCAAGAATACGGCTAGACATGCGGTCTGGGTGGAAAGTTTCGATGTCCGTAATTTTTTCACCAGTACCAGTGAATTTGATTGGTTTACTAGTGATTTCGCGGATTGAAAGCGCAGCACCACCACGTGTATCACCATCAATCTTAGTTAAAACAACCCCTGTGATGTCCAATTGCTTGTTAAATTCGTCAGCGACATTGGCAGCTTCTTGACCAATCATGCTATCAACAACCAAAAGAATTTCATTTGGATTTGCTAAAGCCTTAACCTCACGGAGTTCTTCCATGAGTTTTTCGTCAATTTGCAAACGACCAGCCGTATCAATGATAACGTAATCGTTGTGATTTTCTTTAGCTTGTGCCAAACCATTTGTCACGATTTCAACAGCTGAGTGGTCAGTTCCCATGTCAAAAACTGGCACATTGATTTGATTACCAAGTGTTTTTAATTGGTCGATAGCCGCTGGGCGGTAAATATCGGTAGCAATCATCAACGGACGTGCATTTTCATCTTTAATCAGCTTGTTAGCTAATTTCCCTGTAAATGTTGTTTTACCAGCACCTTGGAGACCAACCATCATAATGATTGTTGGAATTTTAGGTGATTTTTCAAGTCCAGCTGTTTCAGAACCAAGAATTTCAGTTAATTCTTCGTTAACAATCTTAACGATTTGTTGTGTTGGGTCAAGTGTATCAATGATTTCGTGACCAACTGCACGTTCACGCACACGCTTGATGAAAGTCTTAACAACTGGCAAAGCAACGTCAGCTTCAAGCAATGCTAGACGAATTTCTTTTGTGACTTCTTGGACGTCTTTTTCAGACAACTTCTTCTTTCCGCGAATATTTTTAAACACCCCTTGCAGGCGTTCTGTCAAACTTTCAAAAGCCATAGTATCTTTTCTCCTACCTAAGTATCTCTATAATTTTACAAATGTTCTTCTGTTTGATGAATAATACGGATTAATCACGATTATCAATACTACTCAAAACAGAAATTTTCTCTTTCAAAAATTCATCATCAGGATATTTTTCTAAAATATCGTCAAAAATTTGACTACGAACAATATAGTCTGAATACATGTGCAACTTCATCTCGTAAGCTTCTAAGATTTTCTCTGTTCGTTTAATGTTATCGTAGACTGCTTGACGGCTCACACCGAATTCTTCAGCAATTTCTGCCAAACTATAATCATCCGCATAATATAGCTCAATATAATTCATCTGCTTGTCCGTTAACAAAGCAGCATAGAACTCAAAAAGAGCATTCATACGATTGGTTTTTTCAATTTCCATAGCCCTTATTTTACCATAATTTAGCTGAATTTAATAGTCAGAAATGGTTAAAAATCATGATACCTCATTTTGATAAAAATAATAGTAAGAATGCTTTTTCTTGCTTTATTTAGCATAAAATGGTACAATTTATTGTACAAAACAGGCAGAGGAGGAGCCAATATGGAAGCTGTTGCATATTCAAATTTTAGACAAAATTTAAAACATTATATGAAACAAGTTAACGATGACGCTGAACCACTTATTGTGACTTCTAAAAATATTGGTGATACTGTCGTAGTCCTTTCAAAACGTGACTATGATAGCATGCAAGAAACATTTCGCATTATGTCTAATAACTACCTAATGAATAAAATTAAACGCGGCGATGAACAATTCAAAGCAGCTAATTTTCAGACGCATGAATTGCTCGAGGTAGCTGATGATTAAAGCATGGTCTAACGATGCGTGGAACGACTATATGTATTGGTATAATCAAGGAAATAAAGCAACAATTAAAAAAATTAATCGCCTAATCAAGGAGATTGACCGCACTCCTTTTACTGGCATTGGTAAACCTGAACCACTTAAACACGATTTATCTGGCAAATGGTCACGACGTATAACCGATGAACATCGTTTAATTTACAGTGTTGATGAGACTACTATTTACTTTTATTCTTGCAAAGACCATTATTAAAAAAACTGTCCACTGGACAGTTTTTTTATGAGCCTAAAAATTGAAAAGCGGATCATGAGTTTTGTCATTTCAAATCTTTTGTGGCTTCTTCTAGGATGTGCATTAGGAGAATGGTTTGTTCCTCTGTTACCAAAATTGGTTTGTGATTGATGAGGGGGTTCATACAAGGTGTCGTAAAAGCGACCGTTATCTCCTTTGACTGTCTCTACTGCTTCTTCATGGTAATGTCCATTGTCATCGTAATACGTTAACGTGCCAAAATTTTCTGGTTTAGCAAAACCAAAGTCGTCATTGTCTGGCAAATAGAATTTCTTGAGTTCTGCTTCTTGGCGGTCTTTTTCGTATTTAACAAACATGCCCTTGCGACCATAAACGACAAAACTTGGATGTTCTTTTACTCTGAAATAGCTTGATTTTTTAGCTTTGTTGCCAAAGTTTATTTGGAAAATGAGGTCTGTTCTTGCAGAATCCGCAGTTTGGGTCATCACATCGAGACTCTAACCAACGATTGCAGTATGGGCAAAAATAAGCATCAAAGCGTTCAGAATAACATCTTTGAGCCTTGCAAAATCGGCACTTATCGTCATCAATCCACCCAGCAATTTCAACGTTATTTATCACCAACTTATCATCGTCAAATTCCTGAATAGTCAATTTCTCTAACATTTTGTCAACTTCTATTCCTTAATTATTCTCCAAATAAAATTCAAAACGGTCACCGACATATTGGCTGTGAACGTATTCAAATGGTCGTCCGTCTGTGAAATAGGATACCTGTGTCAATGTCAGCACCGCATGATTTTTAGGCACTTTAAGATAATTCGCCACACACTCGCTTGCATTTTTGGCATAAATCGTTTGCTGACTCTTGCCGATTTCATAACCATTATCCATTAATGTTTGGAAGAAATGCTCTGTGATGTCCTCTTGATTGAAAGACTGAATGAGCTTTTCTGGAATTGATGCCACTTCAAAAACCAAAGGAACGTTATCTGCAAAACGCACGCGCTCCATACGCACCACGGTATCTGTCGCTTTTAGTTGTAACTGCTGGATTTCCGTTTCATTAGCAGGCTTTCGCTGATAAGAAATCAATTGTGACGACGGCGTTTTACCCTGCGAACGCACAATTTCGGTGAAACTGGTTGTCCCACGCATTTTTTCTTGCACACGGTGGCTAGCCACATAAGTCCCGCTACCCAAACGGCGCTCCAAAATCCCCTCTTCGACCAAAAGCGTAATCGCCTGACGAAGTGTCATCCGACTCACTTCATAATCATCCGCCAAATCACGCTCACTCGGCAAACGCTGACCAATCTCCCAAAAACCATCGTCAATCTTTTTCTTTAACACATCATGAATTCTAATATACGCTGGAACCATAACCTCTACTCCCATTCTGTTCTAAATAACTTAGCTCTATTTTAGCATAAAATCAAGGAAGTTTTTAGTCACGGTATTATTTCTTTTGGAAAATGGCGGAGCTGTATAGGGGGGACGAGAGCCTAAGTTTATAAAGAGGGTTTAGGAAGGGGAAAAAATTAGCTAGCGCTGGAAGAATTGGAGAGGGAGATACTAAAAAAGTACTAAACTAGTAGTTAGTACTTTTCTTCTAAACTTAAAGCTATTGCTTCTTCTTTCAATCGTTTAACGTCCTCAACAGTTGGCTGCCAACCTTCAATCATGTTAGTACTTAAAGCATACCAAACACAATTAAAGATTTTTCTATTATCAAACGGAACACCTAAAATGGTGAGTTTTTCAGTGTTAATATTTAAACCCATAATAAGTATCTTTAAAGTAAACGACAAATTCTGTTACTTTCTTTTATTCTTTATTGGTCTAATGACAAAAATGCCATCACCTATACGATATCTAACTATGTTATCCCCGCGCTTTCTAATAGTCTCTAATTCATCAAAAGAGAATTTAGAAATAATGTGGTGAGCATTTGGAAAATTTGATACTCCAAAAATTTTAAAACCAAATATTCCGAGTACAGGATTCAAATAAGTTGCACTACTTCCAACGTACATCAATCCAATTAAGCAAAAAAGCAACACATTCATTATAACAGTCTGAGTTTCAGCTAAATTAAAAGAAATTAGAGGTGTAAAGTATATTATCACATAATTCATTAAACTATCACTCTCTGGTGATACTTCCATATCTTTAGGAAGCGTCTCGTTTTCTGAACCACTTCCTACAAATAACTGTCTTATTTCATAAATCGAAAGGTAAACTAATATAAATAATACTCCGAAAAAAATCCAGTATTGCTTTAATCCTTTAAAAAAATCGTTATTATAATTAAAATTACTAAATATTAGCCATAAGTACAATGGTAAATAAGATGTAATAAATAACATCCATTTAGAGCAATAATCATTTTTCATATGACATTCTCGTCTCGTCTACATTTACTGTTTCGGAAAAAATTGCTTGATAAAAGGCATCTGAAATTGCATTTAACAATTGAACCTCCTCACCTTCAGGTACAGATAGCTTTCCTTCTTTGTAGACCACATCTTTCACTTTATTATGAAATTTATGATTTTTATCATTAATTATATCTTCAATTTTAGAGATGTTATCTATAGTTTTATTAAATCTATCTTCATCGCTTGTAATTTTAATTAACCACGATGCCATCCGTTTTCCACTTTTTACTTTTTCTTTTAAAACTTCAATTGTTTCTTCATTGAAAATAGATTTGATTTTGTCATTCTAATCAAAAATACTTTTATATTTTGAACATAGTTTCCTTCGTCGCCAAAAGAAATAATATCTGAAATTATATTAACAAGATTAAATTCATTCATCTCCTACTCCATCTCTTTCACTTTACTTTCGATAAATTGGATCTCTTCTTCTGAAAGTCCATATTTTTTGTATAGTTGCTGGTCAATCTCAGCTATTGATTGTGACCAATCAATGTCAGAGGTTGACGTAAAGTTTTGCATTGGCACATTTTTCCAAACTTCTTTAGTTTTATTATTTTGTGTAATTTTCAAAGTTCCGAGCATAGCCCTTGCAAATTTAGTTTTTATATATTTTAAAAGATTTTCTGCTTCTTCTTTGTTATCAAATGCTCCAAAAGAGATAAACGTTTGGGTATACCCGATTAGGGGTTCCCCGATTAGGGGTGTAGATAAAACCTCACCCAAGGCACCGCTTCCATTAGCTCCAGGTACAAAAATTTTATATTTATTTAAATTTGGATGATTGGAAATATATTCTTTTTTCACCCATTGATAAGTACGTTCATTATTCTTCCGTCCATATATCTGAATATCATCATCATTTTGTTTTACATCAAAGAAAATTTCCGGAAAACGTTCAAATACATTTGAACCAACAGAAAATCTTTCAGCTCTAGAAACTCTTTCCTCAAATTCAGGAAAATCATCATTGGAATACGGATTGATACCCCACGAAGAATAGAAATAAGTTTTTTTCGGTCTTTCTTAGCTTCTTTGATTTTTTCAATAGCAGCTTTTTCTTCTTCGGTACGCTTGCGAGCTGGTTTTTTCTTAGCTTTTTCACCTACTTCATACTCTTCATCAGTTAAGCCGTTTTCATTAACAGTGACAGTATTTTGAACTTTTTGTTTTTGTGTTTTTCCAACGATAGCATTCAATTTATTAAACATGCTAGCATCTTCGGCTGTTAATGTAAGTAATCTATCGTTATAAAGGCTATCATCTTCAAAACCTGAACGCACCGCTTTTTCAGCATAAACTTTCTTAAGTTGTGTGAGCATGCTATCGACATTGTAATCCTTCATGCCTGTTTCTGAACTACCAAGAATTGGCAAGAAGTTCAAAAGATTAGTCATAGCTTGTTTTTGACCTTCGGTGTTTTTCTTGCCGACACCTGTATTAATCTGAGCACTTTCTGCCATAACAGTCAAAGCACGATCTGGAGCAAAGTCAAAGATATAACAGCGTTCTTTTTTACCTAGTTTTTCATGTGAGTAAGGTGTTTGTGCACGGAAGGCTGCTTGCAGATAGTTCATAGCACTATTAGTATTAGACAAGAACATAACAGCTGTCCATTGAGGGACGTTAACACCTGTTGTTAATTTACGAACGGTTAGTGTAATGGTTTTAGTTGCTGTTGGATCGTCTGTAATAGTATTTCTTACTTTTTCGATATCAGCTTCATTTGTCACACCGTTATCTGTAGAATTTCCACGAACAACATTTACAATTTTATACTCTTTACCGAAGATAGGGTGCTCATTCAATAAATCTTCAAAAGCATTAGCTTCCTTAACACCTGGCATAATCCAGAGAGTATGACGAAGTTCATTGCGATATTCAGGAGTTGAAAATGGATAGTTTGTTTTGCTATCTTTATTTGTAATGTTATCTAGAAAAGCATTGACTTCTTTTTTATAGACGAGCTGCTCATTTTCATCTGTTCTGAAGAACTCTCTAAAGTTAAAGGATTTGCTTTCATCCATAAACTTCGCTTTATTCTTCATTTCAAAAGTATACATGAGCACTTTTGGCAAAGAATCATATGGATTAGGTTCATCAGGATGTTCATACTTCCATTTTGTCTTGGCCTGTTGTTCCATGGTATAGTCCCATGTATACACTTGATCTTCATCAAATTGATCTAGAAGATTAAACGGAGTACCAGAAAGCTCTAGAACTTTAGTATTTTCCTTAATAAGCTGTTTAAGGACAATGTCGCTAAGTTCTGTTTGCGTACCTTCATGTGCTTCATCAATAATGATTAAATCCCAATCAACATCAGCAAAGTCTTTTAAGTTTGTTTCACCATTGTTATAACGCAATAATTGAATCGAAGCAAAATATATAAAAGGTTTATCACCTTTTTTCAATGAAGTAATATGAGCACCTTTGTTAACTGAACCATACTCATAGCCTGCTTCATCCATTTTTAACTTGCGATAATCTTCAAACCAAGAGTCTGACACAACTGGACGGTGAGTCATGATAAGGACTTTTTGAAATTGCTCTTCTTTGATTAATTGTAAAGAAGTCATTGTTTTACCAAAACGCATTTTGGCATTCCAAAGCATTTTGTCTCTTTTCTTAAAGAGTTTTTGAGTTTTAGCAACGGCTTCTTTTTGCTCAGGGCGAAGTTCAATTCTTGTTTCAGCTTGTGGTGATTCTTCGATAATATTTTGAAGATATTCACGTCCTTCTTTAACTGCCTTAATAGCTTGTTTAGCTGTTTCTAAGTCTGTTTCAAACCACTCATTTCCTTCAAGGTATTTAGAATGATTAATACCAGAACGAGTTAAAACTTTATGGACATCTTTATCGTGGAACCAAGTTTTAGTTGATTTCTTGTAAGCAAGTTCTACCCAACCAAGTGTATAAGGAAGACCAGAAGTTGTCATATACTGCTTAATACGCTTTGGAGCCGTTTCTCGTAAAAAGTCACTATTCGGTGACCAGTCTGCCTCTAAGTCATCTTCTGAAATAGAACCTTCGCCAATTTTATGGCTACCATCGTAAGCATTAAATAAACCATTTTCATTTTTGACGGTTTGGATATAAATGAATTTACGAGTAGCAGTACTATAAAGTTCTTGTGCTTGTGGCTCTAGAAATTGATGATACCATTCTTGACTAACATCTGGATCAACATATTTAATAACAAACCAGACCAAAATGTAGAAAATATCTTGTAAGGCATCTAAAGCATTTTCTTTTGTCGCATCTTTAGAATTAATGTTATGTGCAGAATCATTTCCAAGCTGTTTTATTTTGTAAAAATAATCAACAACATTGGTATCATCAATACGATCTTTTATAAGTCTCAAGACACCATTAAAATTGGTTCTCTCAGGAATATCCATGTATTCACGGTCAGCAATTAACCAAGCTGTATTTTCGGCAATTTTTCTAACCTTAAACAAAGTTGTTTCATAATCTTCTTGAGTATAACTCTTCTCAGCCATGTTAGCTGTTGTAAACAGCTCTGCTGTATCTAAATCTATTGTTAAAAAGTCAAAATTTGACTCAACATTCATAAAACTAATCTCCTAACTTATAAACTTTTTGAATGTTTGTTTCTTTAATCTCTTCTTTAGGCTCATCATCTTCATCGTCAAAATCAAATAAACTTAGCTGACCTTCAACGACACTAGTATCGTGTTCAACCTCTTCGCCAAACAGTTCTGCAAATGCAAAAGGAATTTTTTTCACCGTACTCGGATGCCCCTTTACAACCTGCCATTCATTAAACATTAGTGGTTCACCTGTCACTGGGTGTTCTTTCGTAGGAGTATTACCTCTAATGATATTTTTATGAATCAAATAGTGAGCAGATTGGTAGATGTCACTTTTGCTGCTAAGTCTCTCTCCGAAATGTTTTTCATACCAGTCAAGGTAATATAAAAACATCCTTGAGCGAGCAACTTCTAGATTATCTTCTAAAAACTCAATCCCATAGATTGACGATAAAGCAATCAAAGATTTCGTTTTCCAATTTCGCTCGTCGTATTGGTCAATAACAGCTTGTAATTTTCTTTCTAATATTGCAAGCAGGAAATTACCGTCGCCTGCTGCAGGTTCTAAAAAAGTTGCCGAAACATTTTCACAAGCTTCTTTCACTCCAGGTGTATCCAACATTTTTTGTACCATCCACGCTGGAGTGAACACTTCACCGTGCTTTTGCACCCTATGTTTTGACTTTATTAATTTCTCTTCCAAAACTTCCTCCTGAAAACGTTTCGTTACTTCTATTATATCATTTAAATTCAAAAAAAATAATATCTTGGTGCAGTAAAAAAGCTTATCCAGCGCTTTATTAGCACTTTTGATAAATCTAATATCTATGATTTATTATATTTTACAACGTTTTGGTTCTTTTTCATGACGGGTGTTCGTATAAGTGAGTTACAAGCGATTGAGTGGGCGAAAATTGATTTTGATAGCGGAACAGTATTAATAGATTGTTCTATGTATTATAAAAATCAAAAAGAATGGTACATTACAGATACAAAATCTACCTCAGGTATTAGATTATTATATCTTGATGACGATACTTTAAAATATTTGAAAGATTGGAAACAAATACAATTAGGACATGCTGACATTAAAACAACACTTGGTACGTATTCTCATCTACGACCTAATGCAATGAAAGATATTGCTAGTCGTATGACAGGTCAAATAGTCGTTGCTGAAAATAATATTAGACAGAGTACGTTTAAAGGTACCCAACATACTATCAATTTGGATAGTAAAATTTGACAATTATCTCAAATTATGTGATAATAATCATGCAAGAACTGTAACGAAGTCTTGGCAAAAACAAAAATACCAGAGCTCCACCTCTGGTATTTTCTTTTGTCTGATATGCAAGTTATCAAACTCAGGTTATTTATCTTTGTCGCCTTTTTCTAGCCACTTTCTGACTATCCACTCAGAAATGACATTACCTATAATTGTGATAAGTAAAGGTGCTAGAATAACTGTAACGAAGATTAGCAAAAACTCACCTCCAAACTAAGTTCGTTAGTGAAGTTGCGACAAGCGTTATTATACCATAACATTTAACTATTTACACTCCTTTTTGAAGTTTAACTAGCGTAGTCTGTTGAATTTCAAAAAGGGGTTCTCAACGTAGTTGATAAAAAATAATCTGTTTTTGTTGTCAAATTGTTGTTAGAACCAAATAAACATACTAAGATTAGTAGTGAGGAAATCTCCGACAGGAGAAAGTACTCACTACTTTTTATTTATGGTAAAGTAGTGGTGTCTTGTTAAGT
>ERZ1034949.383-NODE-383-length-29760-cov-36.943478_pt1 | contig 29760 bp, 27 predicted proteins | sample MGYA00520590_ERZ1034949 | MGnify/ENA primary metagenome ERZ1034949 (study PRJEB33766, sample SAMN09781752) | gut metagenome | biome: gut microbiome | host: Homo sapiens | place: Madagascar | study: EMG produced TPA metagenomics assembly of the PRJNA485056 data...
GTTTATGCGACTCCGTCGCAATCTTCTGCAAACTTAGAGTGAAATCTGTGGGAGAAATACGGACGGGGAAAGCATTAAAACTTGTGAAAAAGGGAGGGGATGTGAGATTTTTGTTTTACCTTTGTAGCTTCAATGATGATTCAAGATAAAATACATTCAATGAATATGGAAAATAAAAGCAAAAGAATAGAAGAGATCTTCAAGCAGGATCTGAGTATGTATCTTGCTAGCAGACAGCGTATTGACGAGCAGCTTCCGGATGCTCCGGATATCGAGGAACAGTGGGCAAAGATTGGCGAAAGCTATCTGCCTGATGCCATGCGCGAGTTCAGCAAATACCCTACCGTGGCTCTGGGATGGATTATGTTTGTAGGCATGGCCATCGCCAAATACTGGGACGAGGACTGGGAGCTGTATGGCAAGGTAGATAATCTTTATGAATACCTCAGAGACCGCATTGATTTCGACCACATGGACGACTATATTCTCGACCAGGTTCTGCTGCTCGACGAGAACGAGCACAAGGCTACTTCTACCATCGTAGCAGAGTGTGCCGCACGCACCTATACCCTGCTCATCCATCAGGGATATGAGCCTGGTACAGAGGCTGCTTTCCGTGGTTTCATTGCAGCTTTACATCAAATGTATCTGATGGGCGCTGCCATGGAACTGAAGAGACTGGGGTATCACATGACTCAGCTGCAGTAATTAAAAAACATTAAAAAAGATTTTGTTATATGAAATAATAGTTGTACCTTTGCAGTCGATTTTCGGATAACGAAGCAAAAATCACATTAATTCATATAACAAAACTTTTTAAATGAAGGCAATAGCAATTAAGTCGAGTTTGTTTTCTTGCTTGAAGAGTTACAACAAGAAAACATTCATGTCTGACCTCATGGCAGGTATCATCGTTGGTATCGTAGCCCTGCCTCTGGCCATCGCATTCGGTATCGCTTCTGGCGTGACACCCGAGAAAGGTATCATCACAGCCATCGTAGCGGGTCTCATCATCTCCATCTTCGGCGGAAGCAAAGTGCAGATTGGCGGACCTACAGGAGCATTCATCGTCATCATCTACGGCATCATCCAGAAATATGGATTAGAGGGATTGACCATCGCAACGCTGATGGCAGGTCTCTTCCTGGTGCTCTTCGGTCTGCTCCGACTCGGTACCATCATCAAGTACATCCCTTATCCTATCGTGGTGGGCTTTACCAGCGGTATCGCCGTAACCATCTTCACCACTCAGATCAAGGATCTCTTCGGTTTGACATTGGCTTCCAATCCTTCTGACTTCCTGGAGAAATGGGGTGTCTATTTCCAGAGTTTCGACACCATCGACCCTTGGTGTGCCCTCATCGGTGTGGTTAGCGTGGTGGTCATCGCCATCACTCCTAAGTTCAGCAAGAAGATTCCGGGTTCGCTCATCGCCATCATCCTGATGACCGTTGTGGCACTGCTGCTCAAGCAGTTTGCCGGAGTTGAGAGCATCGAGACCATCGGCGACCGCTTCTCCATCAGCAACGAGTTGCCTGCTGCCCAGGTTCCTGAGATGAACTGGGAGACCATCAAGAGTCTGGTATCTCCTGCCATCACCATCGCCATCCTCGGTGCCATCGAGAGTCTGCTCTCTGCTACCGTTGCCGACGGTGTCATCAGCGACCACCACGACTCTAATACAGAGTTAATTGCCCAGGGTCTGGCGAACATCGCTTCCCCACTCTTCGGCGGTATTCCTGCTACCGGTGCCATCGCCCGTACCATGACCAATATCAACAACGGCGGTAAGACTCCTGTCGCAGGTATCATCCACGCTGTAGTGCTGTTGCTCATCTTCCTCTTCCTGATGCCGCTCGCCAAGTATATTCCTATGGCTTGTCTGGCAGGTGTACTGGTTGTGGTTTCTTACGGTATGAGCGGCTGGAGAAGCTTCCTGGCATTGATGAAGAATCCTAAGAGCGACGTTACCGTGCTCCTGATTACCTTCTTCCTGACCATCATCTTCGACCTGACCGTAGCCATCGAGGTGGGATTGATTATCGCCTGTCTGCTCTTCATGAAGCGAATGAGCGAAACCACTGATGTTACGGCAGTTACTGAGGATGAGATTGATTTGAACAAGGAATATGATTTCCTCTCTACCAACCTGGAGCACTATACGATTCCTAAGGGTGTAGAGGTATATGAGATCAACGGTCCTTTCTTCTTCGGAGCAGGTAACAAGTTTGAGGAAGTGATGGCAGCCTTCGGTGACCGTCCATTGGTTCGCGTCATCCGCATGCGTAAGGTTCCATTCGTGGATTCTACGGGTATCCACAACCTCACCAACCTCTGTGAGATGAGTCAGAAGGAGGATATCCAGGTGGTTCTCTCCGGTGTCTGCGAAAAGGTAAACGCCCAGTTGGAGAAGGCGGGCTTCTACAATATGCTCGGCAAGGAGAACATCACTGATCATATCAGCAAGGCGCTGAAGCGTGCTGAAGAGATCATTGAGGCTAAAAAATAACGATTATAGACATCATACAAAAAAAGATGCATTGCGGATTGTTCGGCAATGCATCTTTTTTTATATGATAATCATTCATCACTTTACAGGACTTTACCCAGGAACTCCTGGAGTCTTGGAGACTTCGGATGATTGAAGATTTCTTCAGGGGTGCCATCCTCCGTGATATAGCCATCACTGAAGAAGAGCACACGATTGGCAACTTCTCGGGCAAAGCCCATTTCGTGGGTTACTACCACCATCGTCATGCCTTCAGCAGCCACATCCTTCATCAACTGCAATACTTCTCCTACCATCTCCGGGTCGAGCGCAGAAGTAGGTTCATCGAAAAGAAGAACCTCCGGATTCATTGCCAGGGCACGGACGATGGCAACACGCTGCTTCTGTCCGCCCGAAAGACTATCCGGGTAACTGTCTGCCTTGTCCAGCAATCCGATGCGGGAGAGAAGCTCTGTAGCCTTCTCACCCGCCTCTTCACGGGTCATCTTTCCCAACTCTACCGGTGCCAGCATGATATTGCGGCGGATGGTCATGTTCGGGAAGAGATTAAACTGCTGGAACACCATACCCACCCGCTGACGCATCTTGTTGATATCTACATCCCAGGAGGTGAGGTCTATGCCATCGATCAGAATCTTTCCCTCCGTAGGTTCCTCCAAGAGATTGATGGAACGCAGGAAGGTACTCTTGCCACAGCCCGACGGGCCAATAATGGCAACCACTTCGCCCTGCTTGACGGAAGTGGTAATGCCTTTCAGGACTTCGTTGTCGCCGAAGCGCTTGCGAAGTCCTTCTATCTTGATTATCTCGTTCATTTTATCCATTCTATTATCTTTCGCTCTTTCTCAAACGCTTTTCCAACTTTCTCACTCCGGCATTCAGTCCGAGGACGATGATGAGATACAGACAGGCTACTACACCCAATGGCATCATTGCCTCGTAGGTGATGCTGCGGATGATATCGGAACCCTTGGTAAGATCCACGAGACCGATGTAACCGCTGATGGAAGTCTCCTTGAGCAGGGTGATAAGCTCATTACCCATCGCCGGCAGCACATTCTTGAAGGCTTGTGGCAGGATGATGAGTCGCATGGTCTTGCCATAAGAAAGACCGAGACTTCTACCCGCTTCCATCTGTCCCTCATCTACCGACATGATACCCGAACGGATGACCTCGGCAATATATGCCGCAGAGTTCAAACCGAAGGCTATGACGGCTACCAGGATCTTGTTGACATCGGCTGAGGCGAAGACCACATAATAGATGATGAGCAACTGCACCATGGTAGGTGTACCACGCATGATGGTGAGATACAACTGGCAGAGCATATTCGGAATGCGCCAACCACCTCGACGTTCATGACGGGCACGTATGATGGCTATCAGCGTACCGAGAATCACGGAAAGGATGATAGCGAAGAAGGTAATGATGAGCGTATTGCCCAATCCCTGCAGGAGATACTCATAGCGGTTGTCATCGATGAAGCAAGACTTGAACTTATCCAGAAATCCATGCTGTGCACCAGCTACTTCTGCATTTTCGGAATTTACCATAATGACCTGTCGCACATCGGCGTAGGAATCGGTGAACCCGATGTTCTTCTCCCGCTCCGGGGTGACGGTAATACCGGCGATACCGGCATCAGCCTTACCAGCCTGTACGGAAGTGATGATGGCATCAAACTCCATATCAAGAATCTCGACATCCACGCCCATCACATCGCCGATGGCATTCGCCACATCTACATCGATACCCACAATCTTACCATCCTGATAGTACTCGAATGGTTCGAAGGTGGCATTGGTGGCAAAGCGGAGGCTCTTCTTCAGTCCGAGCTTCTTCAGCGCTTCCGGTCCTACTTTCTTCACATCCGAAGCCTTAGGCGTATAAGCCACGGCAATACCCCGTTCCAGATGGCGGTTGACGATGGAATCGATGACGCCATTCGCCTTCAGGATACGGATGGCATGATTGATGGACTGCTGCAATTCGGCATGATCCTTTGCCACACAGATGGCGAAAGAGGAGGCATCGAAGGTTTCCGGCAGAATGCGGAGAGAAGGATTCACCCGCTGGAATGCCTTGGCTGGTGCCTCATCGGTCACCATACAGTCGATCTTACCCTGGAGGAGCGCCTGAATGGCATCGGCTCCCTTGTTGTATCGTTCTACCTTGGTGCCATCTCCTTTCTTTTCCAACTCTGTGGCAAGGCCGTCGCTGGTGGTACCTAACTGTACGCCGATAACGGCGCCCTGCAAATCAGCCTTCGTCTTCAACTGCTTCTTCGCATCGGAAGAATCCGAGCCGCAGGAAGCCAGAAGAAGACAGGCTGCTATTACTAAAGTACTTAAACTAAATCGTTTTAATCTGTTATAAATCATCTAATTAATCATTATTCTCCTTTAAAGCCTTTTGCCAAACCGCCCTCGCTGGTTTCCTTATAGAGCGAAGGGAGATCGTGACCGGTCTGTCGCATCACCTCTACTACTCTATCGAATGATACGCTGTGATGACCATCCGAGAAGGAAGCGTAGAGATCAGCATCCAGGGCACGGGCAGCCGCAAAGGCATTGCGCTCGATGCAAGGAATCTGTACCAATCCGCAAACCGGGTCGCAGGTCATACCCAGGTGATGCTCCAATCCCATTTCGGCTGCATACTCTACCTGGGCAGGACTACCACCGAAGAGCTGGCATGCCGCAGCTGAAGCCATCGCACAGGCTACACCTACCTCACCCTGGCAACCCACATCAGCACCACTGATAGAAGCATTGTGCTTGACGATGTTACCCACAAGTCCGGCTGTAGCCAAAGCGCGGAGGATGCGTTCCTCGCTCATATCATGAGCGGTATGCATGTGATAGAGCACGGCAGGAAGAACACCGCAGGCACCACAGGTAGGAGCCGTAACGATGGTACCGCCCGAAGCATTCTCCTCGCTTACCGCCAAAGCATAGGAATAAACCAGTCCGCGGCTCTGCAAGGAAGCACGATAGCCCTTCGCCTTGATATGATAGATAGCCGCCTTGCGCTGGAGTTTCAGCGGTCCAGGCAAGACACCCTCATGACTGAGACCATTGCGGATAGACTGCTTCATGGTATCCCATACCTTACGGAGATAATCCCAGATATCCTTATCCTCGCATTTCTCCACGTATTCCCAGAAAGAGCGGCCGTTGTCGTAGCACCATTTCTGGATTTCCGCCATCGTCTTCAGGTCATAGACATCTTCAGCGCCCAACTCCGACTGTCCATCAGAACCATCCGAGATGGCACCGCCACCGATACTATAAACAATCCACTCATCAATCACGTCGCCATTCAGGTCCTTGCCCACAAACTTCATTCCGTTAGGATGGAAAGGCAGGAAGACCTGAGGCTCCCAGATGATATGAACAATATGCTTCTTGAGCACTTCCTCGATAGCCACATCGGTCATGTGCCCCTTGCCGGTAGCAGCCAGGGCACCATACAATGTAACTTCGTAGGACGAAGCATTAGCACAACGCTCCAGGAAGAGCTTAGCTGCGCGCTGAGGTCCCATCGTATGACTGCTCGATGGTCCCTTGCCAATTCGGTATAACTCCTTTAAAGATTTCATTTTTCCCGTATTATAATGTTATTGTTTTCATTTCAGGTATTTTCCCCTTGCTAGTCTATTTCACCTGGGTGGCTCTGGTGATGACGATGTCTTCCAGCGGGCGGTCATTGTTGTCCTTGTTGGTAGCCACATTCTGGATCTTATCTACCACATCCATACCTTCCAGCACCTCGCCGAACACGGTATATCCATTGTCCAGATGAGGCACTCCACCATGCTTGATGTAGCCCTGCTGCAATTGCTCGGATGGCAGTGCGTAGGATTTCGCGCCCTCTCTCTTCTCCTTCTCTACATAGTATTCCATCTGTCGGGGAGAGAAGTTTCTGCCCCAGGTGATATAGAAATCGGTAGAGGCTGATGCCTTGGTAGGATTCTCATCATCCCCCTCACGGGCTGCACAGAGCTGACCGCGCTTGTGGTAATATTTAGGATAGATGATTTCGGCAGGTACCGTATAGTTGACATCAAACTTCTCCACCTTTCCGGGAGTAACCTTGCGACAGGAATAATCACCGCCCTGGATCATGAAGTTCTTGATGACACGCTGAAAGATACAGCCGTTGTAATATCCGCTGTTCACGAGCTTGAGGAAGTTGTCGCGGTGATACGGAGTATCGTTATAAAGAGCCACACGGATATTGCCCATCGTGGTTTCCAGCAGTACCTCGTGGCAGGTGGTATCACGAGGTGTCTCCCAAGGGAGCAACTCATTGTCGAATGCCGGACGGGCAGTCTGCTGAGTAGGCTGAGTCTGTTCCTGCGCCATTGCCTGAGGAGCAAAAGCAGCCAGCAAGAGGGCAGATATCGTTATTATCTTTTTCATTTTCTTAATACTTAAATCTGTTTTTTATGTTATTGATTGCAAAGATAATGATTTTATTCTAAAAAGTTATGCTTTTCTCAAACTTTCTTTATATCTTTGCGTGCAAAATGACAGAAACGGGCAAAATGATGCTCAAAAATTGGTGAATAACATAAAAAGCTTCGAAAATGAGGCTACATAAACGATTTGATATGATGACAACAAAAAGATTATATCTTCTTCTCCTGGGCTTCGCACTGATAGGAATGAAAGCCCAGGCACAGCACGTGAGCTTCGGACCTCTGCACAGTCAGGACAGTCCGAGGGAAGACTGGCTGTTGCCAGGCGATACGGTATATCAGGACGGGAAGACCGTGGTATATGGAGGCAAACCGGTGAAGAATACCTATACCCCTATCCGGCATATCGATTCCAATAGTGACGAACTCTATAAGATGGGCAGTTATCTAAAGAATCCTCAGGATAGTGATTATTATAATAATCCTATTTCCAATCTGGTCAATTCGGGAGGATTGGGAAACAGCTATGACTATTGGGGAAATGACTGGGGCAAATATGGCTGGAACCGATATGGCTGGGGACTTCATAAGGGACTGAACCTCTCGGTAGATCTTTCCGTCTTCGCCACTTTCGGCAAGCATGCTCCACACTGGGGCGGTTTTACCCAGACCATCAATGCCACGTATCTCACGCCGCTCACCAAGGACAACAAGCTGTGGATGGCTTTGGGTACCTATCTCAACAACATCAATTACGGAGGCGATAATTTCCGGGATGGTGGTGTGTATGGCATTCTGGGCTATCAGTTTGATGAGCACTGGGAAGCATACGTATATGGACAGGTAAGTGTAGCCAACAACTACAATTCCATCTACAGCCGTTATGCCGGATATGGTCCTTACGGATATGGCAGATATGGTATGTATCCCGGTGCCTGGGGAATGGGCGTGATGCCTGGAGGATATGGCATGGGGGCTGCAGGTGCCAATGTGTTAGGTGCCGGAGTCAGATACACCAACAAGAACTTCTCCATCGGAGTAAGCGTAGAAGGAAACTGGTATAACACCCCAAAGACTCCTACCTATTACAAACAGTATGATTATCCGGTTTCGGAACCGATTAAATGATAAACAATAAAGCCAGCGATTTTTTGGTCGCTGGCTTTATTATTTATTGTATTGAGTAGTGATTATCCACAGATAATCTGAACGATGCGTTCTGCAGACCGTCCATCCCATCTATCAGGAATGCCACCCTTCTTCCATTCACCCTTCACAATCTTCTCCATCGCCTGCTGAAGTTTCTCCGGATCTTCAGCAACGAGCTCGTTGGTTCCTACGGTTACGGTTTCCTGATGCTCGGTATAGCTATTCAGGGTGATGCATGGCACACCATTGAAGGTAGCCTCTTCTGCCACATTACCCGAATCGGTGATTACACCCATGGCGTGGGCTGAGAGATAAGAGAAATCGAGATAACCCTGAGGCTGCACAACCATGATACCTGACTGATGGTCAGCCACATCCTGGTAAGCCTTGAAGGCAAGCACGAATCCCAATGCCTTGCCACGCAAAGGAGCCAGAACCTTGATGCCTGCCTGGCGAGCCACACTGTCGATCGTTGAGATCAAGGTCTTCATCTCATCGATATTGTTGACGATGGCCTTGCGGTTCAAGGTAAGCACCATATACTTGCCATCCTCCAGATGCTGCTCGTCCATCACCTGAGGACGCTTCATACGCTGCTGCAGGAACCGGATGTTATCAATGAGTACATTACCCACCATATAGACCTTAGAGAGTTCGGCACCCTCCTTGTTGGCGATACTGTTGTTGGAGATACCTGCGGTGAAGAGGATATCAGAGAGTCCATCAATCACCAGACGGTTGATTTCCTTTGGCATCGTGATATCGAAGCTACGGGTACCTGCGGCGATGTGAGCCAACTGAACGCCCTGCTTCTTGGTGACGATAGCCACAGCCATGGTAGAAGCCAGATCATCCACCACAATCACCACATCCGTAGGATTCTGCTGGAGATAGCGCTCAAACTGTGCCATCACCATACCGGTCAGCTCATTCATATTCTCACATTCCACGCCCAGATAAACATCCGGCTTGCGGATACCCAAGTCAGAGAAAAGAGAATCTTCAAGGGTCTCATCGTCTTCGCGACCGGTATAGACCAACTTGCACTCCATCTCCCCGCCCGCATTCCGGGCATTCTCTATCGCTCTCATCACAGGAGCCACCTTAATAAAGTTAGGTCTCGCTCCAGCAACAATACAAATTTTCTTACTCATATTTTTTAGTTTACTTACTGTTAAACAAATCCTTGATGCCACCGATGGATCCCAGGAGGTTGGTAGCCTCGTATGGCAGATAAACCACCTTATTATCCTTACCCTGAGCCACTTCCTGCATCATGGTAATGTATTTCTGTGCCAGCAGATAGTTGGCAGGATTGGTACTCTGTCCTACGGCTTCGGTAATCTTCTGGATGGCGATGGCCTCAGCCTCAGCCTTGCGGATGCGGGCGGTAGCCTCACCTTCAGCTCTCAGGATAGCCTGCTGCTTGGCAGCCTCAGCCTTGTTGACAATCGCCGCCTTTTCACCTTCGGAGAGCAGACGCTGCTTCTCCTTCTCACCTTCTGAAGTAAGGATGGTAGCTCGCTTGTTACGCTCTGCCTGCATCTGCTTCTCCATTGCCTGGAGTACACTCTCTGGAGGAGTGATATCCTGCAACTCCACACGGTTTACCTTGATTCCCCACTTGTTGGTGGCATCGTCGAGCACCGCACGGAGCTTGGTGTTGATGGTGTCACGGGAGGTAAGTGTCTGGTCGAGTTCCATCTCACCGATGATGTTACGCAGGGTAGTCTGAGTCAACTTCTCTATCGCATTAGGCAGATTGTTGATTTCATAAACACTCTTGAAAGGATCTACAATCTGGAAATAAAGCAGTGCATTGATCTGCATCTGAATATTATCCTTGGTAATCACATTCTGACGGTCGAAATCATAAACCTGTTCACGAAGGTCGATGCTGCTGGTATAAGTATAGCTTCCTCTACGCATCGCCACGATGGTCTTGGCCTGGTCGATGAAAGGAATGATAATGTTGATACCTGGCTTCAGGGTAGCATAATAGCGACCCAACCGCTCGATGATTCTGGTCTCACTCTGAGGAATGATCACGATGGTTTTCTTTACCACTACCAGTGCAAGCAGCACTAGAGCAATCAATACATAAAGTCCTATTTCCATGATGTTTATAATTAAAAGTTAATACTTCTCTACCTGGAGAATGATAGACTGGTGCCCCATTACTCTTACACGGGTACCCTTGGCGATATCACCAGCAGCGCCCGGAGCTTCTGCCTTCCAGTCATCACCATCGAGCTTCACTCTTCCATACCCACCGGCAACGATGGTTTCACTCACCTCGCCTATCTGTCCGGCAAGGGCATCGGAGTTACTCTCCCGAAGATCGGCTCCCCTATGGATAGCCTTTACCAGATGCGGACGGATCAACAGGATACTGAGTACGGAACATACCGCCCAGACCACTACCTGCAACCAGAACGGAGCATCCATCACAGCCACAGGTATGCTGATGAGCGCACCGATGGCAAAACAAGTCACGTAGAAGTCGCCCGAAGACAACTCCAGGATGAGGCAGATGAACATAATGACAGTCCAAAACAGCCAGAGGTTTTGAGAGATATATTCCATCATATCATTATTTTTTAGTTGATTTCTTCATCAGCGAGCTAGCCTTGATGGTCTTGACGCCCGTTTTGGTTGTGGTAGTAACGGAAGTCTTTCCCTGAGGCTTGTAATACTTCAGCGCAGTAGGCATCGCCGCCTTCAAGGCAGCAATACGCTTGGCATCGGAAGGGTGATCACTGAAGATATCACTCTTGCCCTGATTGCCCGAAGCCTCAGCCATACGTTCCCAGAAAGGTATAGCCTGCTGAGGATCGTAGCCTGCCATCGCAGCAAAGATCAAGCCCATATAGTCGGCTTCCGTTTCGTTTTCACGCGAATACTTCAGATTACGGAAGGAGAAGTACTGTCCGGCTACGGCACCCGCCAGATCTCCGACTCCATTACCTACTGCCTGATTCAGCACACCGCTCAGAATGCTGGTACCTACCTGCTGGTTCTGAGCCTTGGAAAGCTGTTCGGCACTATGCTTAGCCACAGCGTGTGCTATCTCATGACCCAGTACGATGGCAAGCGAATTATCGCTGGAAGCTACCGGGAGCAAGCCTTCATATACCACAATCTTTCCGCCAGGCATGCAGAAGGCATTCACACTGTTGTCCTGAACGAGGTTGAATTCCCAGGAATAGTTCTGCAGGTCATTGGCGTATCCGTTCTCCTTGAGATAAGTTTCCACGGCAGCAGCCAGTCGCTTTCCGACTCTTACCACCTGCGCAGTCTTCACAGCATTGGTAGATTTCTTAGCCGAAGCCATGTACTTGGTATATTCCTGATTAGACAAGCTCAAAACCTGTGCATCTGAGACAGAGATGCGATGGGTGCGACCCGTAAGAGGCACCTTCTGCGTTGTACCGCAAGATGCAAGCATCATGGCAGCCAACATACTAAAAACTAAAACCTTAATCCGTTTCATTTTCTATCTTCTCTTAAGTTATATATTCTATTTGCAAGAAATAGTTATCTTATGATTTGCAAATATACATCAAATACACGAAACAACCAAGTTTTTCCGAGAATTTAACAAAAAATTAATCCCGGCTCCGAGATTCATCGTTAGAATTTCAGAGCCGGGATTGATTCTTTTATGGGGAGTTGATTTTACTTCTTAGCATTCATTGCTTTCTTGGCAGCAGCTACAGCCTTGTTGTACTTAGCAGTAGCCGACTTCAAAGCCTTGGCATTGTTAGCCTTCTTGGCAGCAGCTACAGCATCATAAAGATTCCACAACTTGAACTTAGCAGTAGCCTCCTTCTGTGACTTGGTATAAGCAGCAGCGGCAGCCTCTGTAGCAGCCTCAGCCTCAGGAGAAGCATATTGATGCTTGTAGCCATCCTGCTTGTTCCAGAAACCACGGGTAAAGTCTGGGAAGGTAACGGCAGCGCTGTTGTTGTCCATAGAAAGAGCACCCAACTCTGCCAAAGAACACCACTCTGCCAAATCATAAACGTCCATATCCAATGGCAAGCCATTCTGCAAGCAGTAAACCAGACGAGAGTCCATGATGAAGTCCATACCACCATGACCCATCTGACGGCCCAGTTCACCATACTTCTTCAAGATTGGGTGATAATACTTCTTGATCAAAGCTTCCTTCTGCTCCTTGTTCATGAAACCATGAGCATTGAGGTTATCCATCTGAGGAGCACCTGTACCCTTGAGTGCCTCGCCAGAGAGTGCAAACTCCTCTGTAGGATACTTGGTAGCGTAACCCTTGGTACCTGTGAGCTTGAACAAGCGGTTGTATGGCTGAGGAGTCATCACGTTGTGCTGGATCTCCACCACCTTACCCTTGGCTGTACGCATCAAGGTAGTAGTATGGTCACCATTGCGGAATTCCTTGCACTCCTTGCCGCTCTTGTTCTTCACCCAGTCCTTACCCACGAAAGACTCTGTATCCATGGCAACGAGCGTTGTGAAACGGTCGCCACGGTGAATATTCAGGCACTGAGCAACAGGACCCAAGCCGTGAGTAGGATAAACATCACCACGGTTTTCCAGATTATACTTCATACGCCAGTGGAGGTTGTCCTTGTCATTGTCAGCTGGATCCTTCCAGTAAGCATCCCAGAAGTCCTCGAGACAGTGGATATAAGCACCCTCAGCACGGATGATGTCACCGAAAACGCCATCCTGAGCCATAGCCAGCGCATTCATCTCATAGTAGTCGTAGCAGCAGTTCTCCAAGATGAAGCAATGCTTGCGAGTCTGCTCGCTCAAGTTGATCAGGCTCCAACACTGATCCAGATTCATGGCACTAGGAACCTCGATGGCTGTATGCTTGCCATTCTCCATCGCAAACTTGGCAACTGGAAAATGGTGATTCCAGTCGGCTGCGATATAAACCAGGTCGATATCAGAACGCTTGCACAAAGCCTCATAGCCCTTCTCACCGCTATAGATATCAGCAGGCTTCAAGCCCTGCTTGCGCAAGTACTCCTGTGATTTCTCTGCACGAGCCTCCTCGTAATCGCACAAGGCAACGATCTCTACACCTGGAATGTGGCAGAAACGCATTACTGCCCAAGGACCACGCATACCGAGACCGACAAAGCCCACACGTACTGTCTTCAACTTAGGAGCCGTCAATCCCAAAACATTCTGCTGTCCTGCAGGACGCTCTGGTGTCTCCACTACGATTGTACCCTTGTCCCAATGCCACTTGGTGCCTGGAGACAAAGACTGAGCGCTAGCCGACAAAGAAAATGCCGCCAAGGCTGCCATTAAAAAACTCTTAATTTTCATCCCTAAAGTTAGCAACACTTACTGTTAGTAATATTAATTAATTAGATTCTGATCAACATCTAGGTTTCTCAGCATTTCTCTCAAATCAGCACTCCATTCATCTTAGTGTTGCATTAGAAAACAAATGGAACGCTGAAATGACTCTGCAAAAGTACAAATAAAATTTGAGATACTGAATCTTTTTAGTGTTTTTTATGGATAAGGGTGCAATTCGAGGCTTTTAACAAGAACCATTCTCAACACCTGCACAACCGGCACTCCCCTCCGTTTCGTGAAGGGAGTTTACCCGTTCCCTTTTATGCAAGATAACATCAAGGATAAGATGGAACACAATCCATACCACGATGTCAATGGACAGGATATACGTGATGTTCACGTGACCGATCATCAGGAAGTTGAGCAGGATGAACATCAGCGAGAGCATACAGATGCTTACCATCACCTGTCTCACTTTCAGCCCACATCTCAGCAGCTTGTGGTGGATATGGTTCTTGTCCGGTAAGAACGGGTTCTTCTTGCATCTCAGCCGGTGGCCCACCACTCTCACCACGTCGAGCAGCGGCACCAGCATAGTGGTAAACGCCAGCACCATGTTATAGTCGCTCACAGCACGGGGATGCACATCCACCGTACTCAGGTGAATCATCAGGAAGCTGATGATATATCCCAGCGACAGCGAACCCGAATCGCCCATGAAGAGCTTCCTGCCCCTCATCTCGTTTCCAAACACATTATAATACCAGAACGGGATGATCACACCCAGTGCCGAGATACAGAGCAGGGCATAGGAGTACAGTCCCAGCCAGATATGCAGCCCCGCCAGAGCCACCAGCGAGATGGCACAGAGCCCCGAAGACAGACCGTCGATGCCGTCAATCAGGTTGATGGCATTGGTAACATACACCACGATGAGCACGGTAAACGGCATGCCGAACCATGGAGAAACCTGATACACCCCGAAGAGACCGTCGAGCGACTTGATCCATACGCCCGAAGCCACGAGCAGGCTCGCCGCCAATATCTGCACCAGGAACTTCTTCTTGTACCCCACTCCGATGAGATCATCGGCAAGGCCCACCAGGAAGAGCATCATGCTACCCACCAGCAGGGCGAGGTATTCATAAGGAGTCTCCCCCTGCATAGCCCCACTGTTCAGCCCCATCAGATGATGTACCAGCATCAGACCACCGATGGTAATCAGCATCACGGGGAAGAAAGCAAGACCGCCCAGCCTTGGTATCGGTGCATGATGCACCTTTCTCTCGTCAGGCATGTCAAACAATCTTTTCTTATGAGAGATCAGAAGAATATTAGGCAACACGATATTGGCGATGGTCATCGCCACGATAAAGGCACCCAGCAAATAAAAATGAATTGGCTGAATCATATATCTATACTATTATTTTTAGCATTTACTTTTTAATATTTCACCTATTTTATATAGATAGCGTAATCCCAGCAGGAAGATGTTAGAATACACACCGTTCTTTTTGAGTGCTTTCAGGTGGTCACGCATGATGCGTTTGTGGCTCTCTAATCCAGAGTTGGATGCGCCCCCCGTACGCATGGTAACAAAGTCCTTGTTGATATAGTGCGTTTTTATTTTATTTACGAAGATAAGTCTCAGCAGATTTTCAAAGTCAGCTGCCACCCGATAGTTTTCAGCATCAAAGGCGCCATATTTCTCATATACCTCTTTACGACAATAGAACGAAGGATGCGCAGGCATAAAGCCCAATCTCATCATCCACCTTCTGAAAGGCTTGGAGCTATAGTATCTTACACATTTCTTCAAGTCCTCATCGTCCACATAGTGTATGTCGCCATACACGGCGTCCACCTTTTCTTTCTCCAGAGTCCATGCAATACAAGCCAATGCATCATCCGAAGTATAGAAGTCATCCGAGTTAAGAATGCCGATTACCTCCCCCGTAGCCATTCTGATACCCTTGTTCATGGCATCATAGATTCCCTTATCGGGTTCGCTGATATATCTCATTCTCCCCTCAAACAGAGGTTCCATCTTCTTTACCACCTCCAGGGTATTATCTTTCGAAGCCCCATCCACGACCAGCAATTCATAGTCGTGATAGGTTTGGGCTAGCACACTCTTCAGCGTATCGCCCACCGTCTTCCCACTATTATACGTAGCGGTAATGATAGAGATTTTCATTATTTCTCGTGATATATATATAAATTAGAATTGATTTCTGCTTCCGAATTTTGGGGGTGAATCATTTTGACATTGACCTTTCCCTCACCTTAACGGCAGGATTTCCCTGATACACGGCATACCCCTCGAGGCTATGATTGGCCACAGAGCCTACGGCAAGAACGGCATGGGAACGAATGGTAACGTTAGGGCAAACCACAGACTGTGCCCCAATCCAGGCACCGTCTTCTATGACGATGTTTCCAACAATCAAATCAAAGGTTGCCTTCTTGTAATTATGATTTCCGCAGAGGAGCATAGCCCCTTGGCTGATGCATACGTTATCGCCAATGGAAACCATCACAAGATTATCTATCCATACATTCTCACCTATCCATACATAGTTCCCGATAGTTAAGTTCCAGGGATATTTGATATTCACCGATGGTTTGATTACCACCCCTTTCCCTATTCTAGCCCCAAACAATCGCAGCAGCCTTATTTTCAAGCCGATAAAAGGTACAAGAGGATTGATAAAGAAGAGAATGTTCGTGAAATACCAAATAATAGATTTGATTTTCCCTGCCCCAGTATGATACCATGAATTATGATACCTCGAGAGGTCCACCCCCTCGCCATTCATTTTAGTCATAAGAAGAATAAAGTTTAAAAAAAAATATGTATTTTAGAAGACGGCAGCACCGCATAGGGTGTGCCACCCATCCGCCAGGATGTAGGAGATACAGCAGCCAATTAAACATTAAAAAGCTTTCTCCATCACCGAGGCCAGTTTTTTCTGTCCCCTGGTATTGATATGGATGTCGTCGCGATAGTCGTCGAGGGTGAATTCGCAGTCTATGTCCTTAATGAGTTTCACCCCGTTTTTCTGGCACCAGGCGATAATCTCCTGCCCCTGCTCATTATACTTGCCCGCCTGCATCTCGGGGTTCTCGGCATGCAGGAATAAAAACAATCAAGTTAAACTAAACAGATTAAAATCTATTTAATCAACTATTTTCTCTCAACAAATCATCATATAAATGAATATAATCCATAAATCTATCGTCTTTGTTGAAATAATTCAATGCTCTTTCCCGACAAGCATCAGTATAGTGTACCTTATCACTTTTACAGATATTTTCTATCGCATGCGCAAGCGCTGAAACATCACCTTGTTCTATTACAACACCCGTTTTTTCATCAACAGCTTCAGGACTTCCCCCTGTACGATAAGTAACCACAGGCGTTCCACATGCTAATGCCTCCAAATTTACAGTTGGAAAAGTATCTGCATAGGTTGGATTAATGAAAACATTTGCAGACGAATAAAGTTTTACTAATTCTTCTACATTTTGAGTTCTTTCTATTCCTGTAATCCCATCAGGTAGTTTCTTTACTTGCTTCTCTGTTAGTCCTACCATGATTAATTCAAAACTATCAGATAACAACTTTCTTAAACAAAGGATATCATTAAATCCCTTATCATTATTCCAAACATTTGACACAGCCAAAACCCGAAATAATTTATTCCTTGACAAAGAATTTAATGGGCGAAAAACATTCAAATCTATACCATTCCTAAAAACCTCAATTCGCTTATCTTGTAAAAAGGACTCTTCTACAAAATTAGCCATCCACTGCGAACAAGCAACAACTGACAGATTCTTACAATCCTGAAATAATTGCTTTTTCAGAAGCCAATGAACCTTAGACTTATCTAATAATGTATGAGGATAATTATCACGAAGGGGGCAATCGTGACAACCTGTTTTCCATCTAAAACAATCTTTTGTAACAAAATGAAAACAATGTCCAGTAAAAGCCCAACAATCATGAAATGTCCATACAACGGGAATACCAGAAGCTTTTAAATATTTAAATAGCAGTCGATAGTTGATGTAATGGTCATGAATATTATGCAACTGTATAACATCAGGTTTTATTTCCTCTATCTTTTCGATAAACTGTCGAGTAGCTCTACGAGAGCACAACCCCTCATTATCAAATATGCGCTGTTCTCCAAAATGAAAAAATGTATCAAATTTGTTACCAATTCTAATCAGTTTATTAGCCGATGGATTAGAATATCTTCCATAAGCAATATAGCTATTCCAGCCATGTCTCATTGCTGCCTTTCCAATTTCCTCTGCTATTTTACCTGTTGATCCCCAATTAGCGGTAACATTGATTTGCAAAAGGGTCTTTTGTCTCATCTTCCGTTATCATAATTGCGGTCTATGACCAATTATTTTTTTCAAAACAGCAATCAATTTATCACAACCTTTCACTCCCAATACAAGTAAACCAATATAATAAATATAGAAATAAACAGAAGAAGCAAAACCCATTTTCTTTAATTCCTTGGCGTATTGAGTAAATACTTTAATACCACTCTTTCTTTGTGCATTCAAGAAACCATATGAATACTTAGACATATTATGCTTAATTATCTTATTTGTATCATTATGGTATTTTTCTGCAATATAATCTATGAGTTTTACATACCAACCCATAAAGTTAAGAGAATTACTCATTGGATTAGAACCAGAAACATATAAACCCTGCTCTGCTTTACTCTTGCCAAAATATGGAGTGCCACCTTCAATAGCTTGCGTTATAATAGTATGACAATAAGCAGATGGATAGATTCTACATACCTCTGCCAAAAGATAAAGCTGATAAAGAAGCGAACCATCAAAACGGTTTGTTTCAAACTGCTTGGCATATTCTCTTCTTATTGTAAAGCCTGAAATAAATACACTTTTATCAAACATTGCCATATACGTTTCATCAGAAGCCTCAAATCGTCTATCACAACTATAATATCTAAAATCCTGGTGACTACCATCAACATAATTATTTCTGTAAGAACGCAAGATATATCCACAATCTTTATGTTTATATACAAAATCATAAAATTTATCTAACGCTCCTGACACAAAAAGGTCATCGTCACCCATAAAAAGGATAAATTCGCCACTTGCATTATTGATGAGATTTCGAAGATTACAATCATAGCCACAATTTTCTTCATTCTCAACATAAACCACATCATATTTGCTTTGACTCTTAAAGTCCTCCACCTGCTTACGAACTTCCAGTCTTTTAGGAGCTTTGTCCTCACATATTACAATTTCTATACCATCCACATACATGGTATCTATACTATCCAATAATCGTCTTATTTCTGCAGGACGATTATAACTTGGAATACAAATCGAAAATAATTTACGGTCCATAATATATAATTTATTTTTTTCCGAACAATAAGCTTCCCAGTATTTTGCTTTTAGATAGCAGTCTGACGGCAACTATACATATCACAAAAACAAAGAAAGCCAAAAGCGGAGTTAGTATTAATATGTTAATTTCATAATTGAAGTTATTTAGATGTATTATCTTTGCCATAATTCTTTCGAGCAAGAATGTTTGTAATATATAAACACCTAAAGTATATTGTCCCGCTTTCGAGACTTTTTGCAAGAAAGCAGATTGACAATTATGACAAATATGATAAATAAGACTCATGATAAAAAAACTTCCAGCCAAACCGACGGTTATTCGAAAAATATATTTATATACATATTCCCCCAATCCGAAAGTCTTTTGCAAGCATTCTTGTATAGAACCAAATCGCAGCCAAATAGATTCGTCAATATTCCAAAATATCAAAAGTACGACGAAAGCTATAAAACTACCATATAAAAAATTTTTCTTTTCAATACATCTATAACCTTTTTGCTTTAACAACATTCCCGCAAGAAAGCATGGAAACATTCTTGTTATATCATACTTTCCAATAAAAAGAGTTACAAATAATATGAGCAAAAATGCCCCCCATATTTAAGAGTATCTTTCATTGCATTTGCCATCCAACCAAACAAATAACAAATAAACACACTCTTTAAGAACCAAAAGTTCTCAATGACAGTTGTAAAAAAAGACAAATTATTACCTGATGTAAAATGCAAGAGAACATACGATAATATCCCCCAAGACACACAAGGCAGTAAAAGCTGTTTTGCCTTCTTCATCACAATATCACAAAATGACAGTTTCATAGAAGAGCAAGAAAAATATCCAGCTATCATCATGAACAACGGCATATGAAAACTTTGAATAGATCGCCACACCGCATCATGTGCAAATCCTTCCATTCCATAAACAAAATGCTGGATAGCATGTCCCCAAACTACAAGAAACATAGCCAACACCTTACATAAATCTAGATAAACCAATCTTTTTTTATCCATTTTTCACATCTAAATATAATTGTACTATTTCACGGCATCGATCAACCTCCGATCCTCCTAATTCATTCAATCTTTTATAACCATTTTTGGCTATACGATTAATTACTTCTGAATGTTTCAAAAGATAACTTGCCTTAGCGACCAATTCTTCTTCATTGCGAAAATAGACAGCACATTCATCTTCTGGGAACATTTTGTCCATATCATCTGTGTAGGCAGACAACATGAGTGTCTGAGTTGCAGGTATTTCAAAACAACGCCTGGTATAAGTATCACTGTTCCACTTAGAGAAAAGCACCAAACAGATTTGCGACCTGTTAATAGTATGGTTATATTCCCTGCCACGCTTACCAGGTTTGATTACGTCTTTTATCTGTTCATAGAGTGGAGCCTCTTCCCAGGAGTCACCATTAAAAACTGTTATTGGCAAGCCTGCATCCACCAGAGCCTTGATATATTTATCACGTCCATCATTCTCAAAATGAGCAATAAAAGAAATAGGAATATCTTTCTCGCACGCTTCTTTATAATTATTCTTGGCAATAAAATATGGTAGGAGGATTCTCACATTTTTACCTCCCACCTTTTCATAGTCTAGTATGTTCTTTTTCCTATATACATAGTTCACGTCTGCCAGAGGGATAATCGACCTAAAATGGCGATAGTACCCATTGCTTGGAATCGTTTTAAATGGGTCGTCATTATTGTAAGTAAAAATAAAGTTACCCTTCGCCTTCAACTTCTTGATGGTACTTGGCCAGATGTTATAACAGCGATACAGAAAGATGAAATCAGGACTTAATTTCTCTGCCATTTTCAAAATATCGCGGTTATAGGAATATAGCTTCAAACCATAATGATAACGAGTTTGCAACCTTGAGAAGATGTGTTTGATGCAACTATCATGATAAAGATAGTCATCATAGTCTACAAACTTCACCTCATGCCCCAGACTCTTAAATCCTGAGAGAAAGGCAGGTGCATACATCGGTTGTCCAAACGAACCTACTAACAAAATCTTCATAACACATATTTTTTCATTCTTGTTTTTTAAATATATAATGCCAGCGTATTGTCGCTCAAATGCTTCTCACAATATTCCTTGATTTCTTCCGTATATTCACCCAGAGCTGGCTGTCCCGTGAATTGGAAAATCCACATACTGAAACCATTTATGTTATATTCAATTAGGATTGGTTCGCCATTCTTTTGGATGGCAACATCCAGTGCCAACAATCGATGATGCGCCACACTTTTTCCAACTTCCTTGGCAAAGCCAACAATTTTGTCCCAGTTGGGCACGGTAAAATTATACTTGGAGAAATCTACCCCATTGAAGACATTTTGCTTAACACCATACTGATCAAAGACAACATTACCCATCTTACCACTTTTCGATATACCTACAAATCTACCTCCAGCATGGCCATTATCAACATAGTTACCCTTACTGCCTATTCTCATAACAGAAGCAATGACATGACATTCCTCATCTTTAACCGAACGATAGACGGCGAGGCGTAAGGTATTGACCGAAGTATCACAAAACTGGCTCATGAAGTCAGATTGTACGATAGCCTCCTGCAAGATGAAATCGCTTCCTTCATTTTTCTCCAACCAGTCATAAGTAAGACTTACATTATTCTTAGCATGAATAAAGCCACCATCATGCTTGCAGAACAACTCCACTCCATTACCAGAACAGGATTCTATGGAAGGTTTGACGATTATTTTATCTGCGCAACAGTTATCAAGGAGAGAATCCAATGTCTTGGAGTCTATATCAGTTCTCTGATAATTACAGTCGTAATAATAACCCTGAATTTTCCTCAGTATAGTCTTTGGGCAGAATCCCGCAGGTAAAATTCTCTCAAAAAAGTTCTTGTCAGAATAGAATCCCACCATCTTCTCTGGATTCAATATGGGTTCTATCACGTAATGGCAAGTTGTTTCAGGTAAAATCTTCAGATCATCGCCCATATATTGATAAAACACTCTGTAAGTTTCCTTCAAAGGATTTACTCCCAAGGTCTTCCAGTACCCCCCCCCATTTTTCCTCACCTGGGCTAGAGGCATTAGGGATATTGTTGACTTTCAGCATATTAGCATATTGCTTACTATAAATAGAGCAGAAACGCCCTATATATAGTTGTTTGATAAATTTCTTAATCTTCATATTTTTTACAATTAGTTTTACATTATTATTTCTTACACATTGAGAGTTATCATATCTCCCATTCTATCGTTCCAATCCACCGGTCTGAAAGAGCCAAGAGCACCAGCAGGAAAAAAAGTTATCTCGCCGAAGTAAGGTCGATGGTTTATCTCATAAAAGTCTATTCTAGAGAACGGAAGTTTGTTGGCTAGCTTGGCTGCCAACAACTTCATTTCCGAAAAGCTATCAGGGCAAGGTATATCTTGCTTACTGTTTTGAACACTATCATTCAAGCCGACCAAGCCGACCAAGCCGACCAAGCGTCCCCATTGCATGTCAAAGAAGTCAATTTTCTCGTCTGTGTTTCTATCGGAGATAACTTGACAGTATGTTGGTACACCACCAAAACAAAAAAACTTATAGTCACAAAGGTCATTTTCTGCTATTGAATCGAGATGAAGCGATAGAATATAACCCTCATTTACTATAAGGAATCCGCGATATGGGGGGGGCAAAACGATGAGTTTTCCTAGCTTTTCATCCCATAATTCGGGAGAGAATTTAGCTAAGCCACTAGAATCAAAGAAAGTTAATTCGCCAAAGAACACTTTATTGCCTATTTCGTAAAAATCTGTACGAACTTGAGGTATGCCATCAGAAAGTTCTTCTGCCAATTTCTTCATTTCATCAAAATGCTTAGGAAGTTTTACCTCACCTTTGAAATTATCACTACCCTGTTTTAGGTCGAGATGATTTAAATGCATATCATAGTAGTCAAAGCAAACCTTATTGGCACGATCACTAGCTACAAATAAGACTTTAGGTTTACCATTGAAACAGAAAAATTTATAATCTATCAATTCTTCTGGTTTTTGATTTGCATCATCATTAATACAGAAACTTGGTGTTTCCATCATAAATTTCTCAGCAAAAACTTTTTTCTCAACATTCTTGTATGGCCATTCTCTGCCATCCCAATACATATCTCGCTTCATGGCAGCCTTTAACTTGCTAATCGCTTTTGCCTTATCAAAAGTCTTTTTATCTCGACAAATACAAATACTTCCAGAATCATGGTTACACTTCAAGACAAACTGATTAGGCAAGGCATCGAAGTCTATATCCTCAGGCTTGTCCCATACACCAAGAGTTGGGATAACATATTGTTCACCGATTTTTTGAGCCACATAGTCTTTCACCTTCACTTTGTCTACCATCATAGTATATTCAGGTTTACGATTATAGACCTTGAGCCACTGTAGCTTCTCATTGAAAGTCTTTGGATTCTTCCAGTTAATAAACTTGCCACAAAAGCAGCGATACTGTATAGTTAAGTACCACTTGTCTGGCACGCATTTTTTTAAAGGTGTCGCATTTATCAAGTAATACACTAGCCAAAAAGCACCATCTTTAGAGAAAAGATGTGTCCATAAATTATTTTTCATTTTCAATATTTATTGTTTTTGGAATCAAACTATTCAAAATATAAAATATCAAAACACCATATAAAGCAAACTTAAATATCTGAATCGGATAATAAGCAAACCATCTTGGTGTTGATACGATAACTAATAAGGCATAATATTTCCAATAAACTGAATTAGAATAGAAAAAACTATTTACCACCTTAACAACCCAAAGAGCAAAGAAACCAACACCTGCAGCCCAGCCCCAACAATAAGAGAAAGTTGAGATTAATCCACCACCTCCTGAATAATAAAGATTTTGTTTGTATGAAGAAAGATTAGCTAAACCTGGCAAGAAATTTGAAGGAACAAAAATTGACATAAAAAAATAGACTAATGATTTTAATCTATCTTCTAACGTTAAAGCTCCAATGTCAATCATATAATGAAGACGCATAGAGGCATAAAACACAAAGCTAGCATTTCCATCCTTTTTACTTAAAGTAAATCCAGAACTATCAACACCTGAACGGAAGTACCCCCAAAAGTTAAAAAATATATAACCGAAAGCAACCGCTAACAAAATATGTTTAAATTTAAAATTATTAAAGAATCGAATAAGGAATATTGATATCAACAACATAACTGTCGATATACGGCCTCCATACAGCAAATCCTTTACAACAAATATCAAACATACTAAATAGACAAAAAATCTTTCATTAGATTTTCTTGCATATATTAATGCACAAGTTATAAATATAATAGAGAACATCTGTATTTGAATATTCTATTATATTCAAATACAGATGTTCTAACGCTTTCACCTCTGCCATATCCACCAGACTCGAAAATATTTTTTCCTGATACTCCTATTATTACACATAAAAAAGCAATACTTAAAGCCAACCAAAAGCCTAACTGGTTTTCTACTAGAATAGTTTGTTTAACCAATCTTACGTCATTTGGAACTTCATATTTAATAAAAGTTGAAAGAAATAATAAGAAAAACAAAAGACAATGACTAGCAAAGAATACGGTATCTGTGTTTTCTGCTGTTGTTATTCTAATTATATGTTGCTTGAACCCGAACAAATATCCTAAAGGCTCGACACAATAACTCATTATAAAAATAGAAATAAAAAACATAGGAAAATTTTGTTTTAACAAAGAATTTCCTATCATTTTGGCATTAATAATAATAAGCCCTAATCCCGTTGCATACATACATAAAATATTAGTCGGCAATAAGAAACCAACTAAAGCATATGTAAGCATAACTAAAAAAAACACATTATTCATTATTTTTAAACAAAATGTTTACTTTATAGAAAAAACTAAAGAACATATTGCTTATCACCATCCTCTCCGAATTTCCCAAAGAAATAAAGAAAATAGCACAAGCATATACAGAAAAGAAGAATATAAATTGCAGTATAAACATCCAAAGAGAGAAATTAACAAACGAACCAAAATACCAAATAATACAATACAGAGAAAAAGGGGCAATTAGACGCAAAACAACATTAACTATGTATTTTCTAAACGATAAACCTACATTCAATTTGCAAAATACAAGGCATAAAATCGATCCTATAATTTCAATTATTGCGTAAGAAACAAAAGCCCAATGGATATTAACACCCACATACAACAAAATAGCTATTAAAAAAGTTGTAAAAAATTTAAGCGTATCAATTACGATTGTATAATTTTTTATATTACCTACCGCTTGTATTGACGCCGAATAGCCTACTGTGGCTTGATCAAATAAGGTACCTATAATAATAACAGAACAGAAAAAAGACGTATTAGTTGGCACCTTTCCTAACCATAATGAAAGCAAATTCTGCATGTTAAATAATATAGGTATTGAAAAAACTGAAAGTAGCAAAAAACCTAATTTACACCCAGTTTCAGACAGTCGTAACATTTTATCCCTTTCACCTCCACCCTCTGCGGCTATCACCTGAGGTTTTATAGCTGTTAATAAAGCTGCAGAAACAGCCCCCAGAGCAGCATTAATCTGCAAAGAGATACCATATGCTGCATTTATAACTGTACCAAAAAACTTATTTAAAACCATGGCGATGCCTTGAACTCTACCAAATATACATAAAGTACCATAAGTCGTCCAGCAAGCAAAGGAAATAAGTTCCTTTATCTTAGACTTTGATAAATATGATAAATTAAGCTTAGTGCATTCCCTGTAACAATGAATAACATAAAAATAAAACGCAAAAAAGTTAAATAATGAAACAACAACCATCAAGCAACCATACCATATCAATCTATCACCCGAAATTACTGAAACACAACATGCAATCAACAATTTTAAAATCCCTTCCAACACATCTATAATAGAAATAAAGACTATATTCTCATGAGAGAGTAATATCGCACGACAAGGTGCTGTAACTAAAGCAACAAGCAACATTAATACCATTGCTATATAAACGACCTTTGCAGCAAAAAGCCGATTACTATTAATATTTAAAAAGCCATCAAATAAATAAAACATCAAGCCAATCATACACAACGAAAGGAATACTCCTAAACAAATATGTATAACTAAACTATTAACAACGTAGCCTCTTAGAATACCAAGTGATTTTTCAGATCTATTTTGATTAAATGACAAATACCTTTGAGTCGTACTGGAAAGAGCGTTTGTTATAAAATACAACATAGATACTACTCCAGCAACCAATGTATAAATACCATAATCTCCTGACCCAAGAGATTCTAAGACTAAACGTGTAGAATAAAGAGACAATAACACATTCAATATGGTTCTAGCATATTGAGATAACGTATTGACTAACAATCTTGTTATGGGTTTCATATTGATTTTATATTAATCAATTAAATATTCACTATTCAAAAGCAATTAATTGTTATAAAATTTTTCAGTTTCACAAAAAGCTTACTCAATGCATTGACTGGCTCAAGCTTAATGTCTCACTTGTCAAGCGCTTCTTCGGTAAATAGGGAAGATGGGCTATTGCCATTATTGTATATTGAAATCTTAATTGTTATTATTTTAACACAAATTCAAATGGACTATCAAAGTTCTTCAACATCTCATGCTTCATATCTTTCTCTGAGAGTATAGCCTGCTCAGTTGGTATCTTCCAATCAATACCTAAGCTATCATCAAGAATACTGATACCTCCATCTGCTTCTGGATGATAAAACTCGTCACACTTATATTGAAACACTGCCGTCTCACTCAATACAGCAAAGCCATGAGCAAAACCTTTTGGGATAAAGAACTGGCGGTGATTATTCTCCGTCAGTTCCACAGCCACATGCTTACCATAGGTAGGTGAACCCTTGCGTATATCCACAGCTACATCCAGTACTCTGCCCTTCACGCAGCGCACCAGTTTGCTTTGAGTAAAAGGTGGACGCTGGAAATGCAAGCCCCGCATCACACCATAACTACTCATACTCTCATTATCTTGGCAGAATTCAATATGACCTACCTTCTCATCAAACTCCCGTTGAGAAAAACTCTCGAAAAAATAGCCACGAGAGTCCTTGAATAGGCGTGGTTCTAGAATGCATACCCCTTCTATTTGCGTTTTTATTACGTTCATTGGTAATTTAAAAACAACTTCTATTAATGTCTATGACAATGATTTTATCAAACTGATTCTTTATTTTACTCCATAATATCCCTTATACCACTGCGCAAAGGCTCTCAGTCCATCTCGCAATGATGTATCAGGTCTATACCCGAAGTCTTCCTCCAATGGAGTGGTATCTGCATAAGTAACAGGCACATCGCCTGGTTGCATTGGCACCAATTCCTTATGTGCCTCGAAGTCATAATCTTCAGGCAAGACACCGGCACGCACCAACTCCTCTTGCAGGATGGTGACGAAATCCAGAAGATTCTCCGGGTGACTATTACCTATATTGTATACCTTGTATGGTGGGATTGGCAAGCCGTCCTCGCCTACTCGCTTCTCAGGCGCATGCTGCATTACTCTTACGATACCCTCAACAATATCATCTATGTAAGTGAAATCACGCTTGCAATTACCGTAATTGAAAATTTTGATGGTCTCACCCTTTACCAGTTTATTGGTAAAACCGAAGTATGCCATGTCTGGGCGACCTGCTGGACCATATACCGTAAAGAAACGTAAACCTGTGCTAGGAATATTATAAAGCTTAGAGTAAGCATGAGCCATCAACTCGTTACTCTTCTTGGTTGCAGCATAAAGGCTTACAGGGTTATCCACCTTATCATCAGTGGAATAAGGAACCTTCTTGTTGCTTCCATAAACTGATGAAGAAGAAGCATAAACCAAGTGCTCTACCTCGTGATGGCGGCATGCCTCCAGGATGTTATAGAATCCTATGAGATTACTCTGGATATAAGCATCAGGATTCGTAATACTATAACGTACGCCTGCCTGTGCTGCAAGATTCACCACTACAGAAATCTTGTTTTTTGAGAAGATTTCCTCTACAGCTTCTTTATTAGCAATGGAATCATGAACAAACGTCCAATCTTTACCCAATGCCTCAATTTCTTTCAATCGCTCATACTTGATGTTCACATCATAGTAATCCGTAATGCTATCAATACCGATTACCTTGATGTTCTTAACATCGTTAAAAAGGCGCTTTACAAGATTGCTGCCGATGAATCCTGCCGCACCTGTCACCAAGATGGTCTTGCCATCTAGACTAATATTATAATCTACCATAATTAGTCTCTTCTAAATATATCTCGTGTATATACCTTATCTTGTACATCATCCAAACAAGCATCATAGCGGTTGGCAATGATGGCTTGGCTCTGTGACTTGAAAGCATCCATATCATTTACCACTTTGCTTCCGAAGAAAGTACTACCATTCTCTAAAGTAGGCTCGTAGATGATAACTTCTGCACCCTTTGCCTTGATTCGCTTCATAATACCCTGGATGGCACTCTGGCGGAAGTTATCACTGTTACTCTTCATCGTCAAGCGATATACACCTATCACACAGTTGTGTTCCTTGCTTGCATCATAGCTACTATTCTCATTATAATAGCCAGCTTTTCTGAGCACGGCATCTGCAATATAGTCTTTTCTTGTACGGTTACTCTCAACAATTGCCTCTATCAGGTTCTCTGGAACATCGGCATAGTTTGCCAGAAGCTGCTTGGTATCCTTTGGCAAGCAATAACCACCATAGCCGAAACTTGGGTTGTTATAATGCGTTCCGATACGTGGGTCAAGGCCTATGCCATCAATGATTGCCTTGGTATCCAAGCCCTTGACTTCGGCGTATGTATCCAATTCATTGAAATAGCTTACTCTTAATGCAAGATAGGTGTTGGCGAAAAGCTTCACGGCTTCCGCCTCCTTCATGCCCATGAAGAGGGTATCGATATTTTCCTTAATGGCTCCTTCCTGGAGCAAAGCGGCAAAGGTCTTGGCTGCTTCTTTCAACTTTTCTACATCAGTAACCTTCAAGATTGCCTCGTTCTCATCTCTAAACTCAGGGCGCTCGATAAACTTTGGATAACCTACGATGATGCGGCTTGGATAGAGATTATCATAAAGTGCCTTGCTCTCTCGGAGGAACTCCGGAGAGAAAAGGAGATTGAATTGCTTCACTCCCTTCTTAGCATACTTCTGATATAGGCTTCGAGTGTAACCTACTGGGATGGTACTCTTGATTACCATCACTGCATCGGGATTCACCTCTAACACCAAGTCGATAACTTCTTCTACATGAGTGGTATCGAAGAAGTTCTTCACTGGGTCGTAGTTCGTTGGTGCTGCAATGACTACGAAGTCTGCATCTTTATAAGCAGACTTGCCATCCAAGGTAGCTGTGAGATGCAGAGGTTTTTCTGCCAGATATTTTTCGATGTACTCATCTTGTATCGGTGATATATGATGATTCAGTTTATCTACTTTCTCGGGAATTACATCTACGGCTGTTACCTCATGGTGTTGGGATAAAAGTGTAGCAATACTAAGTCCTACGTAACCGGTTCCGGCTACGGCAATTTTTAATTGATTAAAATCACGCATAGTTTTAAGTTCTTAAATATAAGCATCCTGAGCCTCTTCCGGGACTAATTTCCCGAATGGGAACTACAGGATGCGACGTGGGTGAAGATGTAGCACCCACACTACTAAGCTACTTCTCGTTATATGTATTGTTTCGTTATTTCTAACAATAATTTTGGTTCGGTTTAGATATTAAGGACATAGAGTACCGCCTGATAAGAATTGCTTCTAGGGTATTCTTATCTGGATATTGATTGAGTAAAATTAGTTTGAATTTGATTTTTATGAATGGGTGTGCTCGCTGAAAAGGTCCCACAGATTACACTCTAAGTTTGCAGAAGATTGCGACGGAGTCGCATAAACAC
>ERZ1034949.387-NODE-387-length-29735-cov-54.523922_pt1 | contig 29735 bp, 19 predicted proteins | sample MGYA00520590_ERZ1034949 | MGnify/ENA primary metagenome ERZ1034949 (study PRJEB33766, sample SAMN09781752) | gut metagenome | biome: gut microbiome | host: Homo sapiens | place: Madagascar | study: EMG produced TPA metagenomics assembly of the PRJNA485056 data...
ATGTAATTCCCGCTATTAGGGCTTACTCGGGACTTGCACCCGTTAGACAATGCTCGTGCCGAGCATACTACTACTAAAAAAGGTCGCCAAAATGCTGGCGACCTTTTTTAGTATATAAACAATCAAAACGATTCGGATTAATCAAATCGATTCGAATGATTTATTTCTTCTTACAATCGTCTTTCAGGGGAAACTTACTAAGCATAGTCAAATGTTAAAAAACACCCTAAATACGAAGAATTCCACAACAAAAGCCTTTAATATCAATCTTTTTCCTTACCTTTGTGTTCTATATTTGGCAATTCTTAAAAAGAAATGTCAATCGGTTTTTCATCTAACCTCTGGATATAACATTGGAAGATAAAATCAAACAGCCTTTAACGGCTAATGCTTCATTGTATAATGGGCAACCTACCGACACAGGTTCATCGTGTCCAAGTGCAAGACTTACCTCTTGTACGCCCTCCATCTCAAAGAACAAAGGTGGGGTGTCGGTAGAGAATGTGCCATTTGAAAACAAGCAATGGTTTGTTCTGCGTGTTTCGTATGGGCGTATTATCAAGGCAAAAGCATTGGTAGAAGCTAATGGACTCGAATGTTATGTTCCTTTACGATATAAAGAGGTAAGAAAGCAAGGAAAGAAGCGAATCATCACGGAGCCTCTTCTCCCCTCTTTTCTCTTTGTTCATGCTACAGCAGAACAAGTTGATTCTCTTTTGCAAGATAAGAACATCAAGGCTTTTGAAAATAGAGCTTTGTTGAGTTACTATTACGACCACACTTCACATTGTGAAAATGCGCCAACCAAGAATCCTCCTCTTATCATTGCCGATACAGCTATGGATAATTTCATCCGTTTAACCTCCATACATAATCCTCACATCATCCCTGTTACTTCGGATAATATCAAATATAAGTTAGGAGATGAAGTCGTGATTACAGAGGGTGAGTTTAAGGATATACATGGTAGAGTGACAAGGATTGCAGGTCAGCAGAGAGTGGTGGTAGAACTTTTTGATGGATGCTTGGTGGCTACGGCGTATATACCGAAGGAGGCGATGAAAATAGAGATTGTAAATAGAATTAGAGAATAAATGATGGAACTAACAATTCAACAAAATAAAGTTTTTGAACAAATCAAAGCATTCCTTAATAGTGATGCATCTGTTTTTATTCTACGTGGTTATGCTGGTACCGGTAAAACTACGATGGTTAAGGTGATAGCAGACTATATTGAACAAACTCGTCAGTTAGCAATGATGGCTCCTACAGGACGTGCAGCAAGAGTTCTTGCTATGAAGACGGGACATACAGCTACAACTATTCACAAAGCGATTTATTCCAAAGCACACGTTGAGCCTAAAAAAGTCAAGAATATTGCAGAGTCAGAGTTTAAGTTTGTATTTTCTATCAACAACTCTGAAAATGGAGGCAATATTGTTGCTATTGTAGATGAAGCATCAATGGTTTGTTCTCGTAAGATAGAACATGAATTGTTTATGTTCGGCACTGATAATCTGATGGAAGATCTCCTTACGTTTGTACGACCTAACTTTGGCGGTAAAGTGATTTTTGTAGGAGATCCTGCGCAGTTGCCTCCAGTTGGAGAATCAGTATCTAATGCATTACGGGCTGAGTATTTTAAAGAGAAAGGTCTGAAGGTCATTGAGGCTGAGCTTACAGAAGTGCTTCGTCAAAAGGATGATAGCGTTATCCTAAAGAATGCTATGATGATACGTGATCTCCTTAAAAAGGACAAACGTAACCAACTTGTATTTGAAGAGCAAAAGGATGATGTGGAAACAGTTCCATCAGAACAGTTCCTTGATAAATACCTTAATTACAGAAAAGAATCAGGAAAACACGATAGTGTTATAATATGCTATTCAAATAAATCTGCAAACAGATATAATAGAGACATCCGCAAATCTCTTTATGGAGGAGATGTGCCTCTTCAGGAAAATGACATTTTGCTTATTACACAAAACAACTATAGGCTTGATCGTATGAACGGAGAGTTTGTTCCTGTACTTTCCATTGGAGAGAGAATACAACAATCTGCTCCTGTATATGCCCAAATCGGAGGAAAGAAAGAGCGCATTGTCATTACTCTAAACTTCATTAAAGTAACAGTTCCTAATGGCGATGGTAATCCGATTCCATGTATGTTGCTTGAGGATTTACTGACAAGCGATACAGCAACAATTTCGATAGATGAAAACAGAGCTCTGTATATCAATTTCTGTATGAGGAATCCAAATTTAAAACAAGGTACAGAAAGTTTTGCAGAAGCTCTTCTCAATGATGAGTATTACAATGCTATACGTGCAAAATATGGATATGCCGTAACAGGGCACAAATGTCAAGGTGGTGAATGGGGAAAAGTGTTCGTTGACTACACGGGTAGAACAGGACTTGATGATGACAGTCTAAGATGGGCATATACAGCTACAACACGAGCTCAGAAAACACTTTACGTAACAAACCTACCACATATCACACCGTTCTCAAAATTCAGAATCGAACCTATACAAAAATGCAAGAACATCGCTCCGGAATGCAGAATCCTTAACGAAGTCCCGCCTACACCATTCCACAACAAGAATGTAGACAATGGCATAAGGGCAAAGTACCATTGCATTGCAAAAAACATGGAGTATACTCCGTACAGAATAATAAGCGTACAAAGTCGTCCGTATTTGGAGATATACAACATACAAACTCCAGACGGAGTTGACAGATATGATCTCTTCTATAAAGCTGGAGATATCTTCCAGCCTGCAAAGGCGGCATCTCCGAATCAGCATACACCGCTTATAGAAATTATGTTGAATGACGAACAAGGAATGTCTTATAAATATAATTACATTCCCTCCGATGAATCACACAACAAGTTGCTTGATTTGATTAGGTCGGCATGTGATACTATAAATGTTCAGATTACGAACGTAGTTGAACATGCAGAAGATTTCAGCACTACATATTATATGCGTACCAGCGGGACATTCTCATATATAAAGGTGTATGTAAATTCTAACGGATTTATCACATACGCCAAACCTATGTCACTGAAAGGTAAAGATGACGGAGAACTTAGTGAAATAATAGAAATAATAAACTCACATTTTGTATAATATGGCAAATGTTAAAGATATAACAACAATGTGCAAGGCAGGTCAAGTGCAGGAAGCATACGAACTTGCCAAAACCGATTTGGCTGCTAGACCAGCCGATATCTGGGCACAAAGAGCAGTTGGTTGGGTGCTATATTACATGATAAAAGCTGATTCTGAAGTTGGTGACTATGCCAAACTGTTAGAACATATAAACGAGCTTAAATCATTAGATCAGCTGACTATTGCCAATGACAGTATGATTTTTGACAATGTGCAATTCCAAATAGCAAACTTCATCAAGAATAATATATTCTTAACAGACATTGAAGCATCTTCAAAACTATCAACGTTGTTTTCGAAGTTTAAGGATTATGAATTCAAACCATCCATAGGTCATTCCTTCCTTCTTCAAGCCATTCTCAAATTTGAGAATTGGTCTGAAATGCCTGACTTTTTTGATTGGTGGAATTTGGACGACCTATCTTCTAAAGACTATGAGCCATACGTCAATCAGAAAGGACAAAAGATGATGACTCTTGCCGAACGTGCCTTCATAGCAAATTCCAAGGCGTTGCTTAGACTAAATGATCTTGGACGAATTGAGGAATTCCTTCCCAAGTTGGACAATCTTATGAATAACCATAAGGAAATGATGTATCCAGGTTATTTCTACGGGAAACTTCTCTTGGCTTTAGGAAGTAATCGTGATGAAGCTTTAAAAGTTATTATACCTTTTGCGAGAAAAAAGGCTACCGAGTTTTGGGTTTGGCAGCTTTTAAGTGATGTTTTCACGGATGATGAAGACAAACAACTAGCTTGTCTGCTACGTGCAGTTCATTGCCGAGCACAAGAAACCTTCCTTGGTAAAGTTCATATCAAATTAGCCAATTTGTATATAAAGCGTGGATTACTTAACTCTGCACGCTATCATATTGATGCTGTAACACGATGCTATGTTTCACAAGGTTGGAGACTACCAAACGAAATAGATTGCTGGATACACCAACCGTGGCTTAATTCTACTATACCAGACGGAAATGTCTCTATTGATTATATGTCCATTACGGATGCCATATTATGCAATGGCGCAGAAGAATGTATTGCAATCGTAACATACGTTGATCAAACCAATCATAAAGTTTTTATTATTTATGGCAAAGAGAAACGGACAGTTCAAAAGTTACGGTTTCGGGTACAGGCTGGAAATATTTTGAAATTGCATTATATTACAGATAATGAAGGCAGAATGAAAATTATCAGTTCAACAAAATTTCAACTGCCTTCGAATCTAAATTATGCTAAATATGTAGAAGGAAAGATTAACAAAAGGGACGATAAAGAATTCGCATTCTTAAAGTCAGGTTCTATAAGTTGCTTTGTTTCACCAAATATTGTAAAGAAATACAAATTAAAGAATGGTGATAATATCAAAAGTCTGATTATCTATGATTATGACAAAAAGAAGAATGCATGGAATTGGGTTTGTGTAAACGCAAAGAAGTAAAAAAACAATATACAATGAAAGAATTAACGCATAATGCAAAAATAGCTGTATTAAAAATATTGAATGACATCGTTAATGCAGATAATATTGTAAAAGATGTCGAAGTTGATTATATGAATGAAATTGCACGTTCTTTCGAACTTGCAGATAATTATATGGTCGAGGTAAACAATCTTGTTACGTTACAAGCTTTGGCAATAGTAAGAACACTCTCAACTGATTTAAAGAAGGAAATTGCCCAGATGATGGGAAAGATGATCGTTATCGATAAAGACATTAATTATAATGAGGTAAAATTATATAATGCTGTCTGTGAATCATGCAATATTGAACGCAATTTCAATATTGAAGACTATCCTCCTGAGGTAACTATAAGTGGTGCATATGTTAATCTAAAATAGAAGTGAACAGATATGAACATAGCAGAACAAATACGTTTAAAACTCCATCTGAAGGTGGGCTCCGAAGTGGAGTATAAGTCAGCAGCTGGTGTTTTTTCCAAAACAGATTTTTGGCGTTCTTTCTCAGCATTAGCCAATACTAAAGGTGGCACAATTGTGTTGGGAGTGAAAGAGAAGAATCATAAATTCATACCTGATTGTCTTTCAGAAGAGCTTGTTACAAAAACAATTAGAGTATAATATTAAGATATATGGTAAATCGTTTATTAAAGCAATTAGCAGAACGCTACACATTAAAAACTACCCCAGATGTTGCTACAACAGTAGAACAGGGTCTCATGCAGTTATCTTCTGGTATTTACACAGAAGAAGAACGTTTTATTTTTGAGCTTTTGCAAAATGCTGTTGATTCTTATGATGAAAAGGCAAATGGAATCTTAACAATCAATATTACAATAGAAGGCGACTATTTAGTCTTTATGCATAATGGAGCAGTTTTTTCTTCAAGAGATATTGAAGGTATTTGTGATATCGGTAATGGTAATAAGACAAAAGATACAAAGAAAATTGGATATAAAGGCATTGGTTTCAAGTCTGTATTCATGCGTTCAACATGTGTGACCGTAGAAACAGGTGAGTATTGTTTTAAATTTGACAAACAATATTGGGACGGATTTTGGGAAAATCACTGGAACGAAGCATATGGCACAAAAAGTGAAGAAAAGACATACTTAATGCCATGGCAAATTATTCCAATAGAAACAAAGGCTCCTATTTCTATTGATACATCAAAATACAACGTAATTACCTACATAAAGATAACAAATACATCGTCACTAGAGAAGAAAATAATAAAACTTCTTTCAAATAGTCAGTTCTTACTTTTCCTCAGATGTCGAAATATTCAAATGATATTTGTTTCTCATAAGGAAATTTTGGCAGATGTAAACAAAATGTGTACAGATAATATTGTTGTTCTTTCTTCCAATGGAAAAGAAGACAGCAGATGGCTGACGTATACAAATCCTGAAGTTGATGTACCATCAGAGCTTTATGACGACATAAAAGCCGACATAAACACTCCTCAGAAGCTGAAAGATGCTAAGACGTTCGACTTGTCTTTTGCTATTAGAATAGATAATAACAATAAGATAAAAAGTGTAGATAAGGATGATGCTGTTGTTTATACCTACCTGCCAACTTCATTTAAATTTGGAAATGAAGGCTTTCCGTTCTTGGTGAACGCCAATTTCATTACAGATGCAGGGCGTCAGCAATTGCATAAAGATTCTGTATGGAATAAACTCATCTTTTCAAAAATTCCTTCTGAATATTTAAATTGGATGAAAGAAATATCATCCACATATAGTAACTATTATGAAGTTCTACCACAAAAATCGTATGGTAACAACAATACATTAGAAGAAACATTTACTTTTGAAATGGAAAAAGCAATCAAAAATATTGCTTTTATTCCAAAGGCGAACGATGCAAAATCAAAAGTTCTTGTATCTTCTGCTGTTATGGATAGAATGGGTCTATCAGAAGCCATTTCGAAACATTTGCTTACAACTCATATAAACAGAGTCTATAATAAAAACTATTCCGACCATGATTTCATCACTCCTATGTGGAAGGGCTTGAAATTGTTGGAGGACTACGGAGTATTTATCTTTGACAAGAAGAAATTAAAAGCACTTTTTGAAGATAAAAAAGCTTTTGATAACATTGCACCAAGTCTTGATGTAAAACTCATAGATTTCTTATTTGAATATTATCAGCAAAACAAAAGTGAGCAAGAGGACTTGGCGGCAGTTCTACAAGATACACGTTTCTTGATTGATGAAAAAGGAAATTTAAGTTATCCTCATGGCTTATTCTTTCCTTCAAAATACAAAGAACGTAACGAGTTGGCTGAAGAAGCTGTATTTCTGCACAATGAGATAAACGAACATCTTAACAAGAACAAACAAGAATTTAAATGGATTTCACAACTTGGAGTAGAAGAACTAACAGATATCACCTTTATTCAAGACGTTATTTGTGAAAGAGGCTACATTACAGAAGAGAACAGTATTGAAGTAACTCGATTTCTGTTTGAAACAAACTTAAAACATAATATTTTTGATGAAATCAGTGACTATTATCTATCAAGATTGAAGTTCTTGACAAAACAAGGTAAATTAGAATACGCTTCTAATTTGTATTTAGGTTCTAAATACAAGCCTGAAGTTAACATAGAACCTTGTTTTGAAGGGGATATTTTTATTTCGGAAGAATATTGCGAAAACGAGAACAATGTCACTGAATGGAACTTGTTTTTTACAAAATTAGGTATTAATAGTACATTAGGACTAAAAGACATAAAATTAGATGAAACAAAGGACATCTCTTTTCTCCAAAAAGTCAAAGACAAATTTTGTCAATTATACAATATAGGCTCTTGGGGAGCGTCTTTCCCTTTCCATTATAAGTTTAAATATTTTAAAATCTTCTACGCTCCATTTGTCTTGACAAACGAGTGCAGCAATAGCCTACTAACCATAATTTGGTCAACGATATTCTCTAAACCATTTGAAGATGAATCTGATTATGTTTATGGAAAAGCAGGCAGCTGGGAGGAGTCAAGAAGCTTTGCAATTTTAAAAGAAACTAACTTCATTGACTGGGCCTTAGATCATTATCAATTATTTCCTACCACAGATGGAAGATGTTTACCTTCTAATCAAGTATTTTATAACACTGATGACATAAAGAATATAGCTGATAAATATCTACCTGTTATCAATTTGAATAACAATATTCACGAAAGTTGGAATAACGTTTTACATCTGCGCAACATTCTCCAATTGGAAGACTATCTGACTATATTAACCAATATTTCCCATGATGAAGATAATACTGAGCAGAATAAAGATCGCATATCGAATATCTACCAACGGTTAGTTGATTTGGATTGTCTTACATCTTCTGCTAAGGCTGAACAAATAAAGGAATGGGCTGAGAACAATAAAATACTTTCAAAGGATGGAATCTTCGAATATCCACGAGATTTAAGTTGTATCACGTTAGATGGTTTCAAGTCTGATAATCGTGCATATATCGGTTCCCCTTCAAATAGAGAAAAAGTAATAGAGTTATTGGCTTTAATGGGGGTTAAAGTAATAACAGAAAAGAATATCAAGCCATCATTCAAAAATAAAAAGGAAACAAAAGAACTTCAAAGATTACTAAAGGGCATATTGTCTCCACTTGCAATTATTGCTTTAGGAGAAAAAATAGATGAAACATATTATAATGAGAAGAAACAAAGTTTGCTATCCCTATTGAATAATACCTATTTCTATCATTGCGAAGAAATACGTTTGACGTATGGAAACAACGATGATACTATTGAGAAAAATTCATTTGGCAGCAAAAATGAGTTTTATTATACTGGTAGTTTAAGACCTGCCAATGTTGAACCATTATTGACTCCCCTATGTAAATATCTTGAAATTAAAGGCAAAGAACGAGAACTGTTTATAATGCTAATTGAAGACCATGATGGTATTCGTCAAAATCTAGAGGATAAAGGTTATAACACATCTTTATTAGAAGAAAACATTCAACAAGAAAGTGGCAATATAGAGGTTACATTAGGAGAATACACTCCAAGTGTTAGCGACCAAGAACGAAATAAAAGAACAGGATTTAAAGGCGAAATCCTTGTTTATGAAAAATTGATAGCAATGGGGTATAATCCTATTTGTCTTTCTATCTCTACAGAAGAAGACTATGAACAAAAAATATTATTGAATGGGAAAATTTATTTCTGTAAATCAAATTATGAAAAGTACGACATAACTTTCACTACGAGAAATGGAATAGAAGTCTATTTGGAGGTAAAGGCTTCAACACGTGACAAATCATCGCAAGAAAACATGCCAATATCTTATCGTGAGCTATCCATGATTGAAGAATGCGATACAGACAAAAGTAAGTCTTATATGATAGTTCGTGTGTTTGGTATAGACAGAGAAAAACAGGATTATTACCTATTTAGTGGTCACTTATTAACAGATTAAAAATATGTTATACATCAATTTCAGCAAGTTTTTTCAACTTCTTTTTCATGAGCACATCCATATAAGTATATTATCAATAGCATTAATACTGTTCCTTTTAATAATAGTAGTTGGCTATATGGTACGTCTTATACATAAAAACAAAAAAAAGTTTGATGCTCTCCTTGAAGAAAACAACAATCTTGCTGCAAAAAGCAAAAAGTTAAGACAGGAAAACGACACTCTTAAAAAGAAGAACAAGTCTTTTTCCTTAGAAAACAACTCTCTTAAAAGTATCAATGTTCGATATAAGAACTTAAATGACGAACAAAAAGAAGCAAGCAGATTGGTTGAAGTTTATCTAACAAAATCAAACCAATTGAAACAAGAGTACATTCTGCTACAAAAAGAGAAAATAAGAATAGAATGTACGCTAAAACAAAATATTCAAAGTTTGGCAGAAAAAGAGTTATTGGCAAATCATCTTTCCGTTCAGTTGGATAATGCTAACTCTAAATGTTGCCTACTTAATAACAAAAACATAGAATTACAAAAAGCCTTACAAGAAAAGGAAGACACGAATAGAAAATTATTTTTAGATTTGAGAGCCCTTAAAGAAGAAAATGAGAAAATCGAGCGTTCCAACAAAGAACTAAATAAGGAAATTGAAAAAATCAAAAAAGAATATTCAGACTTAGAAAGAAATCAAATTAAAGAATGTAGTAAACAAAAAGATGAAGCAACACAAAATCTTTTTGAGCGCTTAGCTATATGGTAAAATGCTATAGATACCGCACCCCCAATATTTTTAAATACAAAAGACATGAACATAGCAGAACAGATACATTTGAAACTTCAACTGAAGGAAAGCTCTGAAATAGAATATAAATCAGCCGCAGGCGGATTCCCAAAAGCTGAATTTTGGCGTTCTTTCTCAGCATTAGCCAATACTAATGGTGGAACAATTGTGTTGGGAGTGAAAGAGAAGAATCATAAATTCACCCCTGATGGCCTTTCAAAAGAGCTTGTTACAAAATACAGAAAGCAGTTTTGGGATGATGCACACAATAAGTCGTGCGTAAATATTCCACTGTTAGTAGAGAGCGATATAGAAGAAATAAAGACTGACGGAGGGCAATACTTACTTGCCTTTAGAATTCCTCGTGCACAATATAACTTGCGCCCCATTCACCTTACACTTACTCCGTTTGGACATACTTATAAACGCAGGGACGAGGGAGATTATCTATGTACAGATGACGAGATAAAGCAGATGTACTCGGATGCCAACAATATGAGGGCATCTGCTGATTCTCGAATTCTACGAGGTTATTCCATTAATGACATTGATATGCTGACTCTTCAGCAGTATCGCCGTGCATATGATATCAAACACGAAAACCACCCTTGGACAGAGGTTGACGACAAACAGTTCTTGGAAAATATAGGTGCCTATCGTAAAGATAGAGCTACATCAACCGAAGGATTTACGGTTGCAGGAATGCTGATGTTTGGCAAAAGTAACAGTATTACAGATCCAGAATGTTGTCAAGAGTTCTTTCCTGACTATCGTGAACATTTGAGTGATGACGTTCAGATACGTTGGACAAATCGTATATATCCCGACGGAACATGGGAAGCCAACCTTTACCAGTTCTTCACTCGTGTTTTGCCTTTGTTACAACATGCATTACCAGTGCCATTCAGCCTTGACAATAATCAAATAAGAAATAATACCACTACCGCCCATGTGGCTCTGCGTGAGGCTTTAGCCAACAGCTTGATTCATGCTGCATATACAGTGAGAGGTAATATTGTTATCGACAGATACTTTGACCGGATTATCTTATCAAATCCTGGCACTATGCTCATCAGCATGGAAGAATACTACGAAGGAGGACATAGCGTGTGCAGAAATCCTATTATCCAAAAGATGTTTGTATTCTTAGGAATTGGTGAGAAAGGTGGTACTGGTGCTGATGTTATTGTGAAAGGATGGAAGGATAATGGTTGGAGCATCCCAACAGTTGAAGAAAAGAGTAATCCTGACCGAATCGAAACTTGTCTTAAACTGGGAAAAAACATCAAAGAAGCTACGGAAACTCCAGCCGACACTACGGAAACGACTACGGAAACTCCTGCCGACACTACGGAAACAACTACAGAAACTCCAGCCGACACTACGGAAACCATTCTTGAAATAATCAGCAATAATCCTAAGGTCACGGCAAAAGAACTTGCATCCGTATGTGGCATAACAGAAGATGGGGTTGCCTACCATATCAAGAAATTAAAGCAAAGAGGACGGCTTATTCGCATTGGAGGCTCACGTAATGGAGGCGAGTGGAAGGTAGTTGAGTAATTAGTTGGGCAAATACTAAGCGGATTTTAGCGGAATTATGGCGAATTCGTCATTATTATAGCGGAAAATCATTTTGAATCCATCAAAAAATGACGAGATTTATAGGGAAAACAACTAATTATAGCGGATTATATCGAAAAGTGTGTCATGATGCTAAAAAGGTCGCCAGCATTTTGGCGACCTTTTTTAGTATCATATTTATTTTGTATTCAAAACCAGTTTCTTGGCTTTCATCTTTTCACCAGCTACCGAAAGTTCTATCTTTCCCGGCTTATCACCGGCGCGCAATATCACGAGAGCGGAACCCTGGAAGAGATGACGCTGGATGGACTTCTCCAACTGGGTCTTTCCGATATGAAGTTCATCAGATGCGATGTTTCCATTATCCACCGCCACGATATTCGCATCGCCCTTCACGGTGAAAGTCAACTTATCGAATGCCTTGGCATCCTTCACGTTCAGCACTCTTCTGCCCTTTTTGTCTACTGCATAGATGCGAACGTGCATCAGATCCTTACCATCCGCATGCCAGGCCTCCATATCCGGAATCAGCTTCTGAGCCACAGCCTCACCCGTAGTCTCTATCTGATGGCGAGCCACCACCTTGCCGTTCTTTCTAGCTACAGCCAGAAGCACACCCGGTGCATAGGCGATGTCATCCCATTTGATGCGGGCACGGAGTTTCGGATTTTCGCTGTTCTTCTTCACTCCCAGACTCTTACCGTTGAGGAAGAGTTCCACCTCGTCGCCATTGGTATAGGTGTAGAGCGAAACCTGCTCGCCTGCCTCACGGTTCCAGTTTTCTGAGAGCTTTCCAGCAGAAACATTGATGCCATTCCACTGGATATTGCCACCCGACTTTTCGATGATTCCGATATGCACGACAGGTTCTTCAGAGAACATACTCTTCACGAAATAAGCATCCGGCTTTGGCTGAAGAGAAAGGTCGAACACACCCTGGTTCCATCCTTTTACAGGCCATCCCATACTCTCACCGAGATAATCGATGGCGCCCCAATATGCCAATCCGAGTACCTTATCGCGGTCCATCTCATAGAAATTTGGCCCCATAGCTGCCACGCTCGCCTCACTCTGATAGAAGGTTTTCTCCGGATAACGCTTCATATCGCCTGGGAAGTACATATAGCGGTAGTTGTAAGAATTCACTTCTGTTGCCACAGCCAGGTCGGCTGGGATGGAATCCGTCTCCAAATTACGATAACGGGGATGCATCGCCACGGTGGTGAGTCGGGTATCATCATAACGGTGCAGCAACTCCTTCTGAAGCTTATAAGCCGTAACGCCCCAATCATTAAAAGGCAGGTTGCTATATTGCTGCAATTCATTTCCCAGACTCCAGAGGATGACCGACGGATGATTTCTATCTCGCTTCACCCACTCCGGAATATCCTTCTGCCAGAGGCTCTCCCATTCCACTCTGCCTCCGGCATACTGGGTGAGCCACTTATCATAAAGTTCATCCACCACCAAGATGCCATACTTATCGCAGAGTTTCAGGAAGTCCTCGCTATAGGGATTATGAGAGGTGCGGATATGGTTCATGCCGAATTCCTTCATCAGTTTCAGCCGCTTCTCGATGGCACGCGGATAAGCAGCAGCACCCAAGGCACCGAGGGTATGATGATTGGCATACCCCTTCAGCAAGACCTTCTTGCCATTCACGAGCAAGCCCTTCTCCGGATTCATTTCGATGGTACGAATACCGAACGGCTCCCTAATCTGGTCGGCAATATTCCCCTCATTGTCATAAAGCGTCACTTCGGCAGTATATAAATAAGGTGTATCCGGCGACCACAATTTAGCATCTTCCAAAGAGATAGAAGGCAATTCATACTCCCGGTCTCTCCATTTGGCATTGAAGTGGAGGTCGCTCTTCTGCTGAGTCACCACCTTGCCTTCTGCATTCAGGATCTTGACTTCCACCGGAATCTGCGGCTTTTTCGTCTTCTGCAGATTCAGGATATTCGCCCGAATCTTGATCTCTTTATTGTTTACTGTACGGATAAAGAGCGGATGACGCGGGAAGTAAAGATTCTTGTCTGTAACGATGAGGTTGACATCACGGAAGAGACCGCCACCCGTATACCAACGGGAATTATTAGGCTTGCCGGTATCCGCCTTTACAATAATTTCATTCACCTGCCCCCACTTCAGAAGTTTGCTCAGGTCGATGTCAAAACCCAGATAGCCATAATCGGTACCACCGACACGCTGCCCATTAAGATAGACATCGCCCACCAGCATGATGCCCTGGAAGTCGAGCACGATGCGCTTTCCCTTCCATTCATCCTTTGGAGTCAGCTGATAGCGATACCATCCAATACCCATCTCCTTGAAGCCACGTGGACTCAATCGGCTGCGTACATTGCTGCCAGCATCGCTGTTATCAGGCCGTTCGCTGGCATCCGGAGCCACCCAATCCTGTCCAATCAGAAAATCATGTGGCAGATTCACCACATCATTTCTGCCCTGGGTTGATTTCAACTCAGAGATATTCTTCACATCTCCGCGATGGAACTGCCATCCGCAGTTGATGCTGATGGTATCGCGCACCGCTGCAGCAGCCGGTAAGGTTCCCATCAACGAAAACCCACCCAGCAGCAACGAGGCGAAAAGTATTGTCTTCTTTTTCATTTCTAATTTATTTTTTTTTTATTTCTGTCTGGCTTGGTCACATCCTGGTTTACGGATGGGCAGATTGAGCTGCTTCATGCCTATCTATTGTTCATCTATTACCCATTCACGCCTATTTCTGCAGGGTGATACCCATTAATCCAACTACCACTTCATTACTGAGCGTTCTCAAAGTCAGGCGTCGCAGTTTCTTCTTTCCGTCTAACGGCATATCGAGCAAGATTGCCGCTCCACCATCAATCTCAGCCACAGCTTTCTTGAATCCAGGCACATCAGCCATATTTCTGTTAACTTCCAGATGAAGATCACGGAAGAGATGACGGCTCACCTTTCCCGATGCCAATCCTATGCGATAAGGACGAAGTTGCGGCTGCGGGAAGGCCGTGGCATTCTCCAGGAAATCCTGCTCTATCGGGCACCAGTTAACCGGTGGAGTCAGCATCAGTTCATCACTGGTTCCATCAGCATATTCAACTCTTACCACTGCATTTTCTATAGCATACTGCATTGGATTGGTAGAACCCGCCAACAGGAGATAGGCATGAGAAGCCTTGCCCTTCAACATGACGGAGATGCTGTCAGGATAGTTGTCCCAGAGAGAAGTATAGGCGATATTCTTTCCTTCTTTCGGAGAACGGAACGGCAAATTTCCATCTATTTTCGCCATGAACACACCATCCTTGATAAGACTTCTGAACTTCGTATCATCGATGTTTGCCGTCTTCTTGGTAGAACACCAGTCGCCGATGCCTTGGGTTGGTACACAGAGTGTGGTGTATGGTGAACGAGGCGAAAGATACTGGTTCTTGAAGATGTCGCTCACGTTGGCATTAAACGCCTTATCCATGTTCACCTCTCGGCACTCCTTCGGGTTTACTTCGGCAAAGTCATTGCCCACGCCCTTGATAGAAGCCCAGGCATCCACAGCTTGCTCAGCAATGCTTTCTGCCAATGGATATTTAACAACCTTCTCCTTTTCATCTTTCTTCGGCGTAATGGTAGGCATCTCGATATGCTGCACCTTATCTGTAGAGAAAGCAGTATCCTTATACTTGCCGCCTCCCAGGTTCTGGCGAATCACCAGTTTCAAAGGTCGCTTGAAGTTCTGGATAACATCGAACACATCCTTCCCGTTCACCCGCTTAAACGAATAATCGAGATAAGGAGTATGCACCGAAGCACTATCCCAGGCAGCAGGAAATCCCGGACGGAGGATACACTCACCCTCCAAAGCGTTAGGTGTGATACCATACAAGCCTTGGATAAGGGCACGGGACGAGATGCCGGTAACATCGGCAAAATCACGATAGCCTTCACCTGTGGCAATATCCATCTTCGATAACTGTCCGAAGTTGGCAGGACTGCTGCCAAGATACATGAAATCGAGAATATTTGCCTTCAGCAACTGATAAGCCTCTTCCGTTCTCCCCGCCTGATAGTAAGCCAATATGGTATGCATCACTTCGGCCATCGCCACATTGTTGATGCTCCATTCGTAAGGAGCCCAGTCTGAAGTGCTCAGGGTCTGATATTCCACCTTATTATATATATAAGGGATGTGCGGAATATGCCGGTCAATATATCTGGTAGCCCAATAGTTCTGTTCCGGCGTTCCCGCCCCACAATCTATCGGGGTATAGATGCTCCAAAGAGCCGCATCGCGATGCACCCGCTTCAATCCCATAAAATCCTGATATTCTGCCCAATGTCCGGCATCCTTCAGCCATAATCTTTCGTTCATGGCTTTCAGAATTCTATCAGCTTCCTCTTGATAAGGCCCTGGATTCTCACCGATGATTCCGGCGATGCGAGCTGCCAGAAGATTAGCCCGATAGTTATAGGCGGAAGAATGGGTCACGGCACCGCTGTTGTATTGCAGGGCATCACTTGCCCAGATACAGCAATAAGCATCATAAAGGCCATCATTGTCGGGATCCCAAGCCTGCTTTTCCCAAGCTAGATGACTCTTGATGACAGGCCACATCTTGCGCATATAAGCCGTATCTGCATCAAACTGGAAGTGCCAAAGCAGTTCATCGATAAACACGAGGTTCATGTCATAATGATGAAACTGGTTATTCTTCTCCGGATTTCTGCAGATATAGCCGTTACTATACATAGGAGTACCCCATTTATAGGTACCGCGCGCCAGGTTGTTCTTCTCGTCCATGAGATGCGGTTCGGTAACCGGCACATCGGTTACCTGACTTTTGGCGTATGCATCAAAATGGATACGCTGTCTATCCTGCATGCCGAGGAAATCGCCCATATAGGCACCTCTCCAGCCGGGCAAAGACATGCGCCAGCCCACAGCTCCATGCTGCCAAACCTTCCCGTCCCAGGCACCATCGGCAGCCATGACCAGAGCGCCACCTATCGGATTGATATAGGCATCGGGGGTATGGAAGACGACAGATGAAGCAAGTTTGTTACGCCATTGCTCTGCTGCATCATATCGGGACTGCATCTTCGCATTTTCAGCAGTAGAAAGCTGGTTTTCTCCATCTACCGAGAAATAAAAGATGGAACCGGGAGAAAGCCTGGATACAGACCCGAGAACTGACGTTTCTGATGTGGCAGGTTCAAAGGTTCCTGGTTTCAGGAAACTTCCGATGTCACCCGAACGGACTGGTTTAGGAACAGCGGTCTGGCTCAAGACTGCTTCTACCTTCAGTTTTCTGTTATCGAATCCACGAACAGTAAAACGCCAGACAGCTCCTTCTGTATCAGGAAAAGCCAGGACGGAAATATCGAGTTCACCCTTTCCCCATCGCCTGTCTTTCAGGAGATAGTTACGGCGTCCTGCCTCATAACTCGCCTTGCAGTATTCAGCCTCATCGAGCCACATCATCTGTTCCCCATTCGAAATCCGGAAGCGGATATTGCCCGTCTGGTTCTTCTTGTAGGTGGCAAAGACAGGGCGGTCGCTGGTTTCTAACCGCCATTCAGCCGCACTGCCATAGAGAGCACGGGTATAACGGCTGCTGCCATTCACACAGACGAAGGCATTACCTTCGGGCATATAATGAGCAGTGCGCTGTACGATATCTCGCGCTCCCATCGTGAGAGTACAAGATAACGCCAGCGCACTGAGCATTCCTATTTTAGAAATCTTATTGTTCATAACGTTTTCAAGCCTTTGTTTTTATATTTATAAACTCAAAAACGGGCATTTTATTTTATCAGAATCTCTTTTTAAATATCAGATTTTCATTTTTTAATCTTCTCTGCATGATCAGACAGATAATATCCCAGATGCGGTGGCTGATTACAGCAGAATTTGCTGCAACAATGGAATTATACGCAGATAACGGCTCAATTCTATATATATAAAGACCCCTATTTTGCATCCAAAGCAAGCCCTTAAAAAATGTAAACGCCCATTTGGATTCTTAAAATATGTTTAAGAAAAACAGGAAACCACCCTTCACACCCTTCACCTTTAATAAATTGATTTACAGAATGTTAAATAAAAAGATGAAGGGTGAAGGTTTGAAAACTCTATTTATATATGTACGCGTGGGTAAAGGGGAAAAGGGTAAAATCAAAAAAGTACCCTAGGGCCAAAAATCGAAAAAGCCCTAAAAAGAATATAATATAAAGATTTAAAATATACCCTTCACCTCGTCACCCCAACACAGCTTCCAAGTCTTCTTTATCGAAGATATTTTCTTATCCTTCGGAGATATTCTGCTATCTTTCGGAGATATTCTGCTATCTTTCGGAGTAAATTTCTTATCTTTCGGAGATATTCTTTAGAAAGATTCCATGGATTTTTCCGCACTTTATTTCCCGAATCCACGCAAATCGCACAAATCGCATAGGTAGGAAACGGAAATGTTGTATCTTTGCAACGTCAATCAGAAGTAACGCTGAAATGCTGGATTTCTGAAAAAAACGACATAAAAATTTGGAAGTTAGAATTATTCAGCGTAATTTTGCAGATGAAAATCATAAAACAGAAACAATATGCAAACAAGTAAATACCTATTAGCAACAGAAAGAGATGCCGAATGGGGACTCACCATCAGCACCGTGGGACGAGAAGAAATCGCCCCAGGAGAAGCCTATCCAACAAAAGGACATGCTGACGGATATTACTTCGATCTTCAGAAGGGAAGAATACTCGACGAATACCAACTGCTTTACCAGCCAGAAGGTGAAGGAGTGTTCAGTTCTGCCCATCTTCCAGAAACAAAGATCAAGGCTGGAGATATCTTCCTACTCTTTCCCGGTGAATGGCATAGCTATCATCCATCAGGCACCAAGGGATGGAAAAGCTATTGGATCGGCTTCAAGGGCAAGAACATCGACGACCGCGTGAAGGCAGGTTTTCTTTCTCCTGAAAAGCCAATCTACCATGTAGGTTACAGTAACGAGATTATCGCTCTCTACGAAGAGGCTTACAAAACCGCACAGGAAGAGGCTGCTTTTGCACAGCAGACTATGGCGGGTATCGTAAACCATCTGATAGGCAAAATGTATTCTCTGGAAAGAAATATCGTATTGAGCAAGGATGCCAAGCATGTTGACATGATTAATAAAGCCCGTTTGCGTATCCGCGAAACGCTGGAAGATACGCTCACCATCCAGGAGATTGCGCAGGAACTGGGCATCAGCTACTCTTCTTTCCGTAAACTCTTCAAGGAGCATACCGGATTCGCTCCCGCCCTCTATCAGCAGAATCTGAAACTGCAGAGAGCCAAGGAGCTGCTTTCTACCACCGACGAGAGCATCAAGGAGATTGCCTACCGCCTCAATTTCGAATCACCTGACTACTTCTCGGCTAAATTCAAGAATCAGACCGGTATGAAACCATCAGATTTCAGAAATATGACGAGATAGTCAAAAAATAAGGCTCTAAAATCAATTTCTCTTGTTCCATATCCTTTTTTTGGTCTACCTTTGCAAACGTGAACAAATAACAGCAACTTAAAGACACATTTTCATAATGGAACAAAAGAAATACTTTTTCGCCGTAGATTTAGGCGCTACTAGCGGAAGAACCATCGTAGGAAGCTTGTCAGATGGCAAGTTTGACTTAGAGGAGCTAACCCGCTTCGACAACAACCTTATCGAAACAGGCGGTCACTTCTATTGGGATATCTACGCACTCTACTTTGAGATAATCAAAGGTTTGAAACTCGTAGCGCAGCGTGGCATCCACATCCAGAGCATCGGTATTGACACCTGGGGATGCGACTTTGTATATGTAGACAAAAACGGAGATATCCTCCGCAACCCGATGGCTTACCGCGACCCTCATACCGTGGGCATGATGGAGAAATACTTTGACGAGAAAATCAGCAAGGAGAAGGTTTACGAAAAGACCGGCATCCAGTTTATGAACTTCAACTCATTGTTTCAGATATATGCCATGCGCAAAGCAGGCAATGTAGCTCTGGAGAATGCCGACAAGATTCTCTTCATCCCTGATGCCCTGAGCTATATGCTCACCGGCAACGCCATCTGCGAATATACCGTAGCATCAACTTCTCAGATTCTGAATCCGATGACAGGCGATCTCGACCTCGACCTCGTAGAAAGTCTCGGATTGGAGAGAGAGCAGTTTGGCAAGATGACCCATCCGGCTACCATTATCGGCACACTGACCGGAGAGGTACAGAAGATAACAGGACTGAATGCCGTTCCCGTCATCGCCGTAGCTGGTCACGATACCGCCAGCGCCGTAGCTGCCGTTCCTGCCAAGAACGAGGAGTTTGCCTATCTGAGTTCAGGTACCTGGAGTCTGATGGGTATCGAGACCAAGAATGCCATTATCAACGAGAAGAGCTACGAGCTCAACTTCACCAACGAGGGCGGCATTGAGGGCACTACCCGATTCCTGAAGAACATCTGCGGCATGTGGATTTACGAGCGTTGCCGCAAGGAATGGAAAGACGAAGCTGCTGCCAATCAGAAGGATATGAAGAGTCTGGGCCATACTGAGCTGATTGCAGAAGCCATGAAGCAGCCTGCCTTCCAGAGCATCATCAATCCGGACGATGCATGCTTTGCCAACCCATCGAGCATGGTAGAAGCCATCAAGCAGTATTGCGAAAAGACCGGTCAGCGCGTTCCTCAGAGCTATGGCGAATTCTGCCGCTGCATCTTCGAGAGCCTCGCGCTCCGTTATCGTCAGATTTTCACCTGGCTGAAGGATTTTGCCGACTTCGACCTCAACGTGCTCCACATCATCGGTGGCGGTTCGCTCAACCAATATCTCAACCAGTTTACAGCCAACAGTTGCGGTGTAACCGTATTGGCAGGTCCTCAGGAAGGCACCGCCATCGGCAACATCATGCTCCAAGCGAAGGCTTCTGGTTTGGTTAAGGATATCTGGGAGATGCGTCAGATCATCGCCAACTCGCTGGAACTCAAAAAATTCGAGCCACAAGACAAGGAGGCATGGGATGAGGCTTACGAGAAGTTTTTAAAGGTAAAAGGGTAAAAAGGGAAAAGGGTAAAAAGGGAAAAGAGGTAAAAAGAACCTTGCCCCGGTCGTCCCCGTTCCCAGCGATTCCATCGCTGGTCCCCTGCCTTAATCTTAAATGAAAAAAGGCAAAAGCTTAAAAAAACAAACAATAACAACAAAATACATAAAAAACAATGAAAGCAGAATTGATTTTAAAGAATTACGAGATTGCAAAGGAGCGCTATGCAGCTCTGGGTGTAGATACAGACAAGGCTATTGAGACTTTGGAGAAGACTCCTATCTCGCTGCACTGCTGGCAGGCTGACGACGTGGTTGGCTTCGAGCGTGGCGAGGCTGCTTCTGGTGGTATCCAGAGCACAGGTAACTATCCTGGAAAGGCTCGCAACATCGATGAACTCCGTCAGGATATCGAGAAAGTAAACTCTCTCCTGGCTGGTACTTTCCGCCTCAACCTTCATGAGATTTACGGTGAGTTCGGTGGCAAGCAGATTGACCGTAACGAGGTAACCGTAGATCAGTTTACAGGCTGGATGCAGTGGGCTAAGGAGCAGAACATGAAGCTCGACTTCAACTCTACTTCTTTCTCTCACCCATTGAGCGGAAGTCTCACATTGTCAAATCCTGACCCAGCTATCCGCGAGTTCTGGATTGAGCACACCAAGCGTTGCCGCCGCATTGCAGACGCTATGGGTAAGTTCCAAAACGACCCATGTATCATGAACATCTGGGTACATGATGGTTCCAAGGACATCACCGTAGAGAAGGGTCGCTATCGCGAGATCTTGAAAAACTCTCTTGATGAGATTCTGGCAGAGGAGTTGCCTAACATGAAGTCTTGCCTGGAGGCTAAGCTCTTCGGTATCGGCTTGGAGGCATATACCGTAGGTTCTCACGACTTCTACGCTGGCTACTGCGCTAAGAACAACGTGATGTACACCCTCGATACAGGTCACTATGAGCCAACAGAGAACGTATCAGATGCTGTTTCTGCACTCCTGCTCTTCGTTCCAGAGTTGATGCTCCACGTATCTCGCCCAATGCACTGGGATTCAGACCACGTAACCCTCTTCGACGACAATACCCGCAACCTCTTCTCTGAATTGGTTCGTGCCAACGCACTCGACCGTGCTCACATCGGTCTCGACTACTTCGACGGTTCTATCAACCGCATCGGTGCTTACATCATCGGTGTACGTGCTGCTCAGAAGTCATTGTTGCAGGCATTCCTTGAGCCACTCGATACCCTCCGCAAGTACGAGGACGAGGGCAAGCTCTTCCAGCGTCTGGCTCTCCTCGAGGAAGAGAAGACATTGCCATTCGGTGCAGTATATGATTACTTCAACTTGAAGAACAACATCCCTGTTGGCGAGGAGTATATCGCTGACATCGAGAAGTACGAGTCAGAAGTTCTTGCTAATCGCAAGTAAGTGAAGAACGAAGAGTGAAGAACGAAGAATTCAATTGTCTTATGGCTAAAAAAGCATTTGAATTCTTCACTCTTCATTCTTCTCTCTAATACATATTATTATGGAAATATTAATAGGACTTTTAATCATAGCCATCGGCGCATTCTGCCAGTCCAGTTGCTACGTCCCAATCAACAAGATAAAAGATTGGAGTTGGGAATCATACTGGGTAGTTCAGGGTGTGTTCGCATGGTTTATTTTGCCTTTCTTAGGCGCAATGCTCGCTGTACCAAGCGGCCATTCCTTCTTTGAATTATTCGACGGTTATGGCTTCAACGTAGCGATGACCATGCTCTTCGGTGTACTCTGGGGCGTAGGCGGACTGACCTTCGGTCTTTCCATGCGTTACCTGGGTGTAGCATTGGGACAGAGCATCGCCCTGGGAACTTGTGCAGGTCTAGGCACCATCATGGGACCTGTATTGCTCAACATCTTCTTTCCTGAAATGAACGCCCTTTCATCGCTCACCTTCAGCGTGATACTCGGCGTAGTGGTTACCCTGCTCGGTATCGCTATCATCGGAGTAGCTGGCAGTATGAAGGCTTCATCACTCTCAGAAGAAGAGAAGAAGGCGGCAGTAAAGGACTTCAACTTCCCTAAGGGGCTTGCCATCGCCTTGCTGGCTGGTTTCATGAGCGGATGTTTCAACGTTGGTCTTGCCTTCGGTTCCGACATCCATTTCGGTACATTCACTCCCGATATGTACAAGACTTTGCCTGCCACCTTCCTGGTTACCCTGGGCGGTTTCATCACCAATGCCATCTACTGTTTCTATCAGAACACCAAGAATCATACCTGGAGCGATTACAAGAACCAGGAGGTTTGGAGCAATAACATTCTCTATTGTGCCTTGGCAGGTGCCTTGTGGTACAGTCAGTTCTTCGGACTGTCACTGGGCAAAGGGTTCCTTACCGAATCTCCTACCCTCATGACGCTTTCGTTCTGCATTCTGATGGCGCTCAACGTAGTATTCTCTAATGTATGGGGCATCATCCTAAAGGAATGGAAGGGCTGCTCAAAGAAGACCATCGCCGTATTAATCGTCGGCATCATCGTCTTGATCATCTCAAGTTTCTTGCCACAACTTATATAACAAAAAAGAGGACCCCGAGTATTTCACAATGCTCGGGGTCTTTTCACTAAACTTAATTATCTAAACCAAAAATTCTTATAGAAAACAATCTTTAAAACTAATAACTTATATTTTATCTATAAATCTATTTATCTTGGTAAATTGAAAGCCTTGGTCATCTCTGCCATTTCCTCCTGGCTCATACCATCAGGCTCAAATCCCATACACTTGGAATCAATGTAGATCTTGGCGCTCTTAGAGAGTACGTCAATCTGGTCGAAGGCATCCATCACATCCAAGCCCTTGGCAAAGACGCCATGCTTCTCCCACATCACTACATCATAATCCTCCAACTCCTTCAAGGTCTCCTCAGCAAGTTTCAAACTGCCTGGCAACTGATAAGGAACAATACCCAAACCGAGTGGACAGAACGCCTTGGTTTCTGGAATCATACTCCAAAGCAGATTGCTCAACACATCCTTGCCCATGAACTTCTTATTGTGGCTCATAGCGATAAGCTCGATAGGATGAGTATGAACGGTAGCCTTGTAGTTAGAACCCTTCTCGATGAGACGGGCATGAACGCTCAAGTGGCTTGGCAACTCAGATGTTGGCATTACAGGATTATCTGCGATGATAACATAGCTGGCGCAATCGTCGAGAATACGGATGATAGAACCATTCTCCATAGGCCAGCGAGCCAAGTCGCGCATACGCTTGCCTGTTCCCTTGCAGAAGAAGTAGCAGCCCTTCAATGCAGGCAATGCTGTACCAATCTGCTTTACTTCGCTGATAGCAGGCAGAGCCTTGATTTCGTCATCTACCAAGTCGGTGATGTTCACGGTGATGTTACCACCATTACGCTCAGCCCAACCATTCTGCCAGAGATAACCGGCAACTTCAGCAATCTTCTCGACCTCCTTTTTCAAGGCAGGACGACCTTCTAAAACACTATTCATATTAATCTTGTTATTAGCTTGTTTAAAATTTCTGCTGCAAAAGTAATCATTTCCGCCCATATCCACCCTATTCTTTTGATATTTGGGCTATAGCATTTGGCATAATCCTCAAATTCCAGAAAAATGCAGAAGGCGGTTCCTTGCATCACGCAAGAAAACCGCCCTTTTTCATTCTACAGTCAATAGAGAATGCATACTCTATTGATGAGATGAGATTTATGCTCTTTTTTATGTACTTCCTTGACTTTTTGGCAAAACACCTAGCATATTTGTACGATTTTACATTTTTAAGGACTATAACACAGATATAATTGAGTATTTTTCACTATCTTTGCAAACAAAGAATAAACAATTAAGAGCAACTTAATAAACCCAATATGATGAACAATAAAAGAAATCATAAATTCATAGGATTATCCTTTGCTTTGGCATTGTTGTCGTCACTCAATTGCCAGGCTCAGTTCCTCCCTACCCCTACGCAGGAAGCCAAACCGGGCGTAAGATGGTGGTGGATGGGATCTGCCGTGGATCAAGAGAATCTGAAGTGGAACCTTGGCGAATACGCCAAGGCGGGCATCGGTGCCGTGGAAATCACACCGCTCTATGGTGTGCAGGGCAACGACAAGAACGATATTCTTTATCTCTCGCCAAAATGGATGGATATGCTCAAGTTCGTAGAAAAGGAAAACAAACAGGTGGGCATCGAAACCGATATGGCTACAGGTACAGGCTGGCCTTTCGGAGGTCCTTGGGTTCCTATCAGCGAGGCTGCTTGCAAGGCTGTTTTCGTAGATACCATCGTGGATATCAAACAGAAACTGATGGAAATAGGATTCAACGTACCTCAAAAAGAACGTGCTTATGCCAAACTGAAAATCGTCAAAGCTTTTCCTGTAGAAGGAGCAAAGAACAAGAAACGAGTCATTGCTCTCTATGAAAGCCGCACCCGTCAGAAGGTGAAGCGTGCCGCACCTGGAGGAGAGGGATACGTTATCGATCACTTCGACTCTACTGCCGTGGCCAATTATCTGCAGCACATCGACAGCGCCTTCGTGGCATCGAAGACTCCATATCCTCATACCTTCTTCAACGACAGCTACGAGGTGTATGGCGCCAACTGGACACCTAACCTCCTGACGGAATTCGAGAAATATCACGGATACAAACTGCAGGATAAGTTCCCAGAGTTCCTCGATGGCGATGCTGTGGTGGTAAGCGATTACCGTGAAACCCTAGGCGACATGTTGCTCCATAACTTCACCGAACAGTGGACCAAATGGGCAAACAAGCGTGGTGCCATCACCCGCAACCAGGCACACGGTTCACCAGCCAACCTCATCGACTGCTATGCAGCCGTTGACATTCCGGAAATTGAAGGCTTCGGACTGACCGATTTCGGCATCAAGGGACTGCGCAAGGATCCGGGCAAGACCCGTCCTAACTTCAGCGACCTCAGTATGCTGAAATATGCTCCATCGGCTGCGCACATCACCGGAAAGAAATATACATCCAGCGAAACCTTCACCTGGCTCACCGAGCACTTCCGCACATCCCTGAGCCAGATGAAACCGGATATGGACCTGATGTTCTGCGCCGGCGTAAACCACATGTTCTTCCATGGCACAGCCTATTCGCCAAAGAACGACACATGGCCAGGCTGGAAATTCTATGCTTCGGTAGATATGAGTCCTACCAACAGCATCTGGCGCGATGCTCCGGAACTGATGAAATACATCACCAACTGCCAGACCTATCTGCAGTGGGGACAGCCAGACAATGATTTCCTGGTTTATCTGCCAGTAAGAGATATGTGGCGCAAGGATACCAAGAACTGGCTGATGCAATTCGATATCCACAGCATGGCGAAGAAGGCGCCAGAGTTTATCAAGGTGATTCTCGATATCGACAAGGCAGGATTCGACTGCGACTACATCAGCGACAAGTATCTCCGCACGTGTACCTTTAAGAATGGAATGGTAGAGACTGCTGCCGGAACCCGATACAAAGGTATCATCATCCCTGGCAACAACATTATGCCAAGCGACGTGATTCAGCACATCTCTGCTCTCAAGGCACAAGGTGCCAAGATTATCAAAGGCGACAACATCAAGGCAATGGAACAGGCAGCAAAACCGGAACTGATGAGAAAGAACCTGGGCTTGAAGATGATTCGCCGTGCCAACAGCATCGGCCATCATTACTTCATTGCTAATCTCACCAGCAAGGACATCGCTTCTAGCGTGGCTTTAGCCGTAAACGAGAAGCATGGCATCTGGTACAACCCTATGACGGGCAAATACCACGAGGCAACCATCGGCGACAAGGGTATCCAGCTGAACCTGAAGAGTGGCGAGAGCCGCATCCTCATCACATCGAATAAACCCGTGAATGAGTGGAAACTCGGTTCTAAGGTGAAGGTAGGCGGCAAGGAAGCCATCGCTACTGCGGATAGCAAGACCATCGACCTGACAGAGAATGCCTGGAAACTGTCATTCACCGAAGATGCTCCTAAGGTGGGCGAAACCTTCAACCTGAAGGGCGTAAAGTCTTGGGAAGGTCTCAGTGAAAAGGCGAAGGTGATGATGGGAACAGGTGTTTACGAAACCACCATCAAGCTATCGAAGGATGATGCCAAGAAGCAGTGGGCCATCGACCTGGGAGATGTTCGCGAGAGTGCCCGTGTCTATATCAATAATAAATATATAGGTTGCGCCTGGGCTGTACCATATATCCTAAACTGCAAGGATGCGCTCAACAAGGGCAAGAACACCATCCGTATCGAGGTAACCAACCTGCCAGCCAACCGCATCGCAGAAATGGACCGTCAGGGTATTAAGTGGCGCAAGATGAAGGAAATCAACGTGGTGGATATCAACTACAAGAAGACCACCTACGAGAACTGGACTCCTGTGCCAAGCGGACTGAACAGTACCGTGAAACTCGTAGAAATCAAGTAAATAATCATAATATTAATAACAAGACAAATGAAGAAACTGATCTTATCATCGCTCTGCATGCTCATGGGCTTGACCTCAATGTCTGCCCAGACCGCATTGCAAAATGAAATCCTGGAGGTAGCCCATCGCACCAACAACTATTTCATGACAAAGTACAGTGACCCAACCATCGACACTTTCGTGAAGAAAAAACGTACCAGCAACCTCTGGACCCGTGCCGTATATTACGAGGGATTGATGGCGCTTTACGAGATTGACCCTCAGCAGCGCTATCTCGACTACACAGACAAGTGGGCAGATTATCACAAGTGGACAGCACGTGGAAGTGTGAACAATACCAATGCCGACAACCAGTGCTGCCAGCAGACCTACATGGACCGCTACGTTCAGACCGGCGGCAAGAAGGACTTGAGCAAGGTGAAGGAGAACCTCGACCATCAGATGGGTACCAACCGAGTAAACTACTGGACTTGGATTGACGCTATCCAGATGGCGATGCCAGCCTACGCCAAGTATGCCAAGATTACCGGCGAACGCAAGTATCTGGATTATGCGATGAATTCCTATAATTGGAGCCGTGATACCCTGGCTAATGGTCTCTTCAACAAGAAAGAGGGTCTCTGGTGGAGAGACAAGGATTACGTGCCACCTTACAAGGAGAAGGATGGCAGCAACTGCTACTGGAGCCGTGGCAACGGCTGGGTATATGCAGCCCTGGTCCGCGTGATGGAGACTTTGCCAAAGACCGACAAGTACTATCAGTATCTGAAGAAGGATTTCATCTCTATGAGCCAGGCTATTCTGAAATGCCAGCGCAAGGATGGCTACTGGAACGTAAGCCTCGTCTGTCCTGCCAACTATGGCGGTCCAGAGATGACCGGTACAGGTCTCTTCCTCTATGGTATGGCATGGGGTGTTCAGCAGGGCATTCTTCCTAGAGCCACCTATCAGAAGGCGATGGACAAGGCATGGAAGGCTCTTGCCGCATCCGTTCACGAGGATGGTTTCATCGGCTATAACCAAGGCACCGGAAAGGAGCCATCAGCTGGCCAGCCTGTCACCTTCACCTCCGTTCCTGATTTCGAGGACTACGGCACAGGTTGCCTCCTGCTGGGTGCTGCAGAGTATTACAAGCTTTTAAAAGTAAAAAGGTAAAAGGGTAAAAAAGTAAAAGGGTAAAAAAGTAAAAGGGTAAAAAAGTAAAAAGGAACCTCCCCCTTCCGCCACCGTTCCCAGCGATTCCATCGCTGGTCCCCCAAGTCTTAATCTTTAAAAAAGAACAAATCATGAAGAAATATATCTGGCTGATGGCTTGCCTAGTGGCGTTTTCGCCACTAAGCGCCAACGCCGCAAAGAAACAGAAGAAAGCAAAGAAGGCACAAACCGAACTTTGGCCTGATGGCACAAAGATGGATGCCTGGTTCAACAACGCCCAGAAGGTGAACGTGGATACCCTGGGCAAGAAATACGTCCTCACCGACTATGGCGTGAAAACGGATAGCACCCTGATTCAGACCAAGGCCATCCAGGCTGTTATCGACCGTGCTGCCCAAGATGGCGGTGGCGTTATCGTGGTGCCTGCCGGAACCTATCAGAGCGGTGCCCTCTTCTTCCGTCCAAAGACTCATCTCTATGTTTCTGAAGGCGGAAAACTGAAAGGTAGCGATCGCATCGCCAACTTCCCTGTGGTAGAAACCCGCATCGAAGGCGAGACCTGCAAATACTTCTCTGCCTTCATCAATGCCGATAAATGTAACGGCTTCACCATCGCCGGTCCGGGTACCATCGATGGTAATGGCTATCACTACTGGGAGGAGTTTTGGATTCGTCGCACCTGGAACCGTGAATGCACCAACAAGGATGCACAGCGTCCCCGTCTCGTCTATATCAGCAACTCAAGCAACGTAACCTTGCAGGATGTACATATCCAGAACAGTCCGTTCTGGACCAACCACATCTACCGTTGCGACCACGTCCGCTTCCTGGGCTGCACCATCTTCGCCCCTACCAGTGGCATGCGGGCACCAAGTAGCGATGCCATCGACATCGATGTATGTCACGATGTGCTGGTGGATGGCTGCTACATGAGCGTAAACGATGATGCCATCGCCATCAAGGGCGGTAAGGGCACCTGGGCAGACCAGGCACCGGAGAATGGTCCTGTATATAACGTGCTCATCCAGAACTGTAACTACGGAAGAGTGCACGGCTGCTTAACCCTCGGCAGCGAAAGCGTGAAAGACCGCAACATCGTATTGCGCAACACCAAGGTGGGCAATGCACAGCGCGTACTCTGGCTGAAGATGCGCCCTGATACTCCTCAGCATTACGAGTATGTAACGGTGGATAACATCCAGGGCACCACAGGCAGCTTCCTCGTCATCCGCCCATGGAAGCAGTTCTTCAAGCCAGGCGATCGCAAGGACATGCCGCTGAGCCAGTGCAACAACATCACGATGAAGAATATCCAGATGGATTGCGACAACTTCTTCGATGTGGGTAAGAGCGAGAAATACCGTCTGGTAGATTTCACCTTCGAGAACATCAACTGTACCGATAAGAAGATGGCTTTTGATACCAACCTTATCGAGAATACCATAGCAAAGAAGGTGAATATAACCCCTAGAGAAAAGAGCAACGGATTGAAGACCACCGGTGATGCCGACGGGTTGAAATAGCACCTACATTTTATAGAAAGTAATACAAAATTGAGTACTGAAACGAGCTTTATTTGCAAGAATAAGGCTCGTTTTGTTTTTTT
>ERZ1034949.388-NODE-388-length-29729-cov-58.776336_pt1 | contig 29729 bp, 25 predicted proteins | sample MGYA00520590_ERZ1034949 | MGnify/ENA primary metagenome ERZ1034949 (study PRJEB33766, sample SAMN09781752) | gut metagenome | biome: gut microbiome | host: Homo sapiens | place: Madagascar | study: EMG produced TPA metagenomics assembly of the PRJNA485056 data...
GGCTTGGCTGAAGGCATGGAAAAGGGCTTGGCTGAAGGCATGGAAAAGGGCTTGGTAAAAGGCATGGCTGAAGGCTTGGAGAAGGGCATGAACAAGCGAAGCCTTGAGATTGCCAGAAAGATGCTGGCGAATGGTATGGATGTTGCCATGGTGATGGAAATAACAGGATTGTCGGAGAGTCAGTTACAGCAGCTGAAAGGATAAGGAACTGCCTGGAGAAACGAATGATCTCCGTGGCTGCATCTTTGACATCTATTGTGTTACCGACGATGGCAAGCATTTTATCGTTGAGATGCAGAACAGATGGGTACCTTTCTTTGCGGCTGCACCCTTTCGGCTAGCCCCTCACGCCCTGAAGGGGCAGAAGCTCCTAGCCCAGGGCAACACCCTGGGTATTAATGAAATATAAACCAACGCCCTGTAAGGGCAAAAGCTTTAAAAATATTCGAATTTTAATCTATAGGCTTATGGTACATGTAAATGAAACAATAGTTATCAAGAGCTCTTCTCCCAAGACCAAAGGTAATGTATCAAATTGGTCGCTCGTAAAATAAGAGCAAATTACGAGCGAATTACGAGCGAACTTACGAGCGATAGAATTATAATGCGTTGATTATTAGTAGAATAATAACGTAATTATTTTTGGCGAAGATATAAAAAGTACGAGCGAATTACGAGCGAAAGTTTAAAGAATACTAAAATACAAGATAATTATGGATATACAAGGACATATTATAGACCACTGGGTGGAGAAGATGCTCGATCATCTTGCAAAATTGCCAGATGTTCGTTTCTTGAGTAGTGAGGAGCGGGAGAAATACGATGAAAGTATCAAGGCTGTTGACGATTACTACTCCGGCCTTTATGGCTCTTATGTTGAAGGCGAGGAAAAGGGAATTGCTAAAGGAATGGCTAAAGAAAAGTTAGACACAGCTTACCGCCTTTTGTCAATGGGTATGTCATGGTCGCAAATCATGCAGGCTACTGGATTGACAGAAGAAGAATTGAAGCCGCTTCAGGCGTAGTGTATATTTCGGCTGCACCCTTTCGGCTAGCCCCTCACGCCCTGAAGGGGCAGAAGCTCCTAGCCCAGGGCAACACCCTGGGTATTAATGAAATATAAACCAACGCCCTGTAAGGGCAAAAGCTTTAAAAATATTCGAATTTTAATCTATAGGCTTATGGTACATGTAAATGAAACAATAGTTATCAAGAGCTCTTCTCCCAAGATGGCGGAATGGGTAAAGAAACTGAAGGCTCATAAAGCTGAGCAACTGGAGAAGTTGCGCAACGTGGAGAAGTGTGACTTTGAATTTCAGTTCTGATGCGAGCCAATATATGATACCAGCCTCCCCTAATACTTCCTGATAACTTTTTATAAAACTTTTCCCCGATTTTCTTGCGTGTTTCGAAATATTGTTGTACTTTTGAAGGAGAATATAGAAAAAGTAGAACTCTAAAACAATATAACTCTATGAGTATCAAACGATTTACCCCCCCCTATCGGTTCGGGGTACAGGCTCTGGTAGCCTTCGTTTTATTGCTTGTTCTTGCCAGTTGTAGCAAGGATGAGACCTATAATACAGATGAGCGTGTCATCTGTATAGAAGCTAATAGTACACGTTCTTACTATGCCATTACCGATACTGAGGGTGTTTCGTATACCACCACAGGTATAGCATGTCTTATCAATCAAGATACTAATCATCCAAAATGGATACTTAGCTATGAAGATATAGCTAAGCAACTCAATATATCTCTATCGAATGTTTCTACGATGCAAATTGCCTTTACCGGAGTCCAGAAAAATGGCCTTTGGCGCTTCGCCGTGCAGTTTAATGGTCAAAAGGAAGGCAGCGAATATTCGATAGACGTAAATCCCGAGATAGGCAATATCGAATGGGTGATGAGTATTGAAGATATGCCTGATGGGGAAGTTACGCTCCATTTTAATCATTAATTAATCAACAAAATTTTATTCAAATGGCAGTTAAGAAATCTGAGTTATACAGCTCTTTATGGGAGAGCTGTAACCAGTTGCGTGGCGGCATGGATGCCAGCCAATATAAGGATTATGTACTTGTTGTACTCTTTCTAAAATATATCAGTGACAAGGCAAAGGCTGATAAGGATTATCTTCTCAATATTCCTGAAGGATGTTTTTGGGAGGATATTCTTGCGCTTCGTTATAAGAGTAATATCGGTGAAAGACTGAATGAAATCATCCATCAGATTGCAGAGGAAAATGATCTGAGCGGCGTGATTGATACTGCCGATTTTAATGATGATACCAAACTGGGTAAGGGTAAGGACAAGGTAGATACTTTGTCTAAACTTGTTACGGCTTTCACAAAAAATGCACTTGATTTTTCCAGCAACCGTGCTGGTGATGATGACCTTCTGGGTGATGCCTATGAATACCTGATGAAGAATTTTGCTTCAGAAAGCGGTAAGAGTAAGGGACAGTTTTATACTCCAGGAGAGGTGAGTCGTGTGATGGCAAAGGTTATTGGCATTCATCAGGATCTACATGAAAATATCTCGATTTATGACCCAACCTGTGGCTCAGGCTCACTACTTTTGAGAGCTTTGAGCGAGTCTTTACATCCCAACAATACGGCTCTTTTTGGTCAGGAGAAAGACATCAATAATGTGGGTATGGCTAAGATGAATATGATTCTTCACGGCTATGAATGCAGTGATATTCAGCAGGGTGATACCCTTAATAATCCACAGTTCCTCAGTTCACCTACCGCCTTGCAAACCTTCAATTACGTGGTAGCAAATCCTCCTTTTAGCCAGAAATCATGGTTGAAGAGTGCTAAGGAAAACGACATGTTTGAGCGCTGGGGTAATGGTGTGGTGGATATGGAAGAAGGCTCCCGTACTCCTTCTTCTATCGGTGTGCCACCTGAGAAAAATGGCGATTACGCCTTCTTGCTACATATCATCAAGTCGATGGCTGCTGATGGAAAGGGCGCATGCATTTTGCCTCATGGTGTTTTGTTCCGTGGCAATGCAGAGGGTGAAATCCGTAAGAATATTGTTAAGGCTGGTTATATCAAGGGACTCATCGGACTACCACAAAATCTTTTCTATGGTACCGGAATCCCAGCATGCATCATCATTCTTGATAAGCAGGAAGCATCTGATCGTAAGGGAATCTTTATGATTGATGCCAAGGATGGCTTTGTAAAGGATGGAAATATGAACCGCCTGCGTGAAGAGGATATCCAGCGTATTGTTGACACATGGGAAGCATGGGTTGACGTACCTCATTATGCTCGTTTTGTTCCACAGAAAGAGATTGTGAAGAATGATTATAATCTGAATATCCCTCGTTATATTGAGGCTCGTGATACCGAGATAGTACAGGATATCGAAGCCCATCTTAAAGGTGGCTTGCCAAAGCACGATATAGAGCAGCTTTTCGATTATTGGGATGCATTGCCAACTTTGAAGGATGAACTGGTAAAAGATCAGGGTAATGGTTATTATGCCTGGGCGGTATCCAGAGAGCAGATTGATGGTATCATCAACGACAATGAGGATTATCAGACTCAGCAAGCCACATTGAAGCATCATTGTAGAACTGATTTTATGGAGCAGTGGCAGGAAACCATTTACAACCTGGCAGAAAGCAGCGAAAAGCCGAAGGCTCTCATTGAAAGAATGGGACAAAGCATTCGTAATCTGTTTGGCAAGGAAAACCTGTTGGTTGACGAATATGATGCCTACGAACAGCTGATGAATTATTGGGCAGAAACCATGCAGGATGATGTCTATATGATTATGGCTGATGGCTGGAAGCTTAACCTCCGTCCTAAGCTGAAAGAGGATAAAAAAGAGAAGAAAATGGTTCCTGTGCTGGTGAAAACCTGGAATGATTTGGAGAGTGACCTCTTGCCTGTAGAGTATATCGTCAATAGATTCTGTAAGAGTGAATTGGAAGCGTGTGATGAGTTGTCTGCCAGCATTGCTTTTATGGAAAATGAGGTGACAAGCCTTGTTGAAGAGAATGATGATGTATTTGATGCAAAGAATTTCGAGAAGGAGAAGGTTAACTTGGCTTCTGTTAAGAAGCGTGCCAAAGTTACTGTAAGGGAAGAACTTGATCATCTTATGGAGTGGCTTGATTTGCAAAGTTCCATCAAAGCAGAAAAAAATAAGTTGAAGGAAGCCAATGACAAGTTATTGTCTCGTGTAAAAGAGGAATATGAATTGTTGGCGCAGAATGAAATGAGAGTAAAGAATCTCGTGAAGGAGAAGTGGGTAAATGCAATTTCTACTCGCATAGAATCTGAGTTGAGCCGTAGCATTGAGCAGCTGAAAAGTCAGCTTTCTGCCATTTCAGACCGCTATGACCAGACTCTCCCTTCTATTGATAAGGAAGTTGAAGATTATGAAAGCAGGGTGAATGCTCATCTTGCTCAAATGGGTTTTGTTCTTTAATGAATGGAGGATTGAGTATGGTTGAAATGAAAAGTGGTTATAAAATGACGGAAGTCGGGGTGATACCTGAGGACTGGGAGGTGAAAGAACTATCTTCTATTTCTGCAATTAAGAGCGGAAAGCGATTACCGAAGGGAAGTTTGGTTACCAGTAGTAAAACTCCGTATCCTTATATTCGTGTCATTGATATGAATATGGGATATTTAAATTTATCTAATATAATGTATGTCCCAGAGAATGTGCAACCAATGATTTCGAAATATATTATATCTAAAAATGATATATATATATCTGTTGCTGGCACATTAGGGCTTGTAGGAAAAATTCCTGAAGAACTAGATGGGGCTAATTTGACAGAAAATGCAAATAGAATTACAGAGATACAATGTAATCGTGATTATTTAATGTATTATATGATGTCTCCATTAATTCAAAATGTTATAGAAGCTGAAAGAACAATCGGAGCCCAACCGAAGTTGGCCCTTCAAAGGATAAGGGATTTTTATATTGTCTTGCCTCGTGATAACAGAGAGCAGACAGCCATTGCCACAGCCCTCTCTGATGTCGATTCTCTTATCTCTGCCTTAACCAAAAAGATAGAGAAGAAAAAGGCTATCAAGCAGGGACTTATGCAGCAGCTCCTTACTGGTAAGAAAAGATTGCCTGGATATAAGGGATTAGCTCTTGTGAAAAATGAAAAAATGGAATATCCTGGTGATTGGGATGTTGTTAAACTGGGCGATTTATGCAGAATTATAACCAAACAAACTGGTTTTGATTATAGTGCAACAATAAAGCCCTCTTTACGAACGAGTCGAGGATTAGGAGTGCTCCCATTTATTCAAAATAAGGATTTTGAAGGATATAAGATTAATTTTAATACAGATTTCTATATCCCGAAAGATGTTGCGATGCAATTTCCTCAAATCTTGTTGGATGAACCTTCTCTTCTAGTTTCTATTTCGGGTAGAATTGGAAATGTTGGATATTATTTGTCTAGCAAATTAGCTTTTATTGGAGGTGCTATATGTGTAGCTAAATTCTGGAAGAAGGAATATATTCCTTGGGTGATGCTTTATTTGCAATCAAGTAAAGGGCAAAATGAAATCTTCATGAATGAAAAAGCAGGTGCACAACACAACATAACTGTTGAGGCTATTAGGAATTTTAGAATTCCAATGCCGTCAATATCAGAGCAAACCGCTATTGCCAACATCCTTTCCGACTGCGATTCTGAAATCGCAGCACTCGAAGAAAAGCGAGATAAATACAAGGAGATTAAGCAAGGCATGATGCAGCAACTCCTGACAGGCAAGATACGTTTAATTTAGTAAAATGATAGCTTATGGACTCACATATAGGCGAACCCGAAAGACCGGTTCAAAACAGATTGCTGGCTCTCTTCAAGGAGAAGCTAAAGTATGAATATCTCGGTAACTATGAGTATCGTACCTGCAATCGTAATATAGAGAGTAAACTTCTCTTCGATTACTTGATGAGTACGAAAAAGTGGTCGGGGGAAGAGGCGAAGCGTGCCATTACCAAATTGGAAAAGGAGGCATACTGCACACCTCAGAACATGCAGGAGAAGAACGAGAAGGTGTATTCCCTGCTCCGTTATGGTGCGAATGTATCTCCCGATGTAGGTACTAAAAAGATTACTGTGAATCTGATAGACTGGGAGCATCCTGATAAGAACCAATTCTATATTGCAGAAGAAGTAACCATCAACAGCAGCACGCCTGATAGTTTTACAAAACGACCAGACTTGGTTATCTATGTGAATGGTATCGCCTTGGCTGTGATAGAACTGAAACGAAGTAAGGTGAGCGTGCATGATGGTATCCGCCAGACGATAGGCAATCAGCAGGAGAATTTTATCCGTCCTTTCTTCTCAACGGTGCAACTGCTTTTTGCCGGCAACGATAGTCAGGGCTTATATTATGGCGTGATAGATACACCCGAAAAGTTCTGGCTCAGATGGAAAGAACCGGATGCAAGCATTCCTAACGAACTGGATAGAAGTGTTACCCAGTGGTTTTATAAGGAACGATTGCTGGAAATGATTCATGATTTTCTTGTCTTTGATGCTGGAGTCAAGAAGGTTTGTCGCCCTAACCAGTATTTTGCCGTAAAGGCAGCTCAACCACGTTGCGAGAAGAAAGAAGGTGGTGTGATATGGGAAGCGCAGGGTAGTGGCAAAAGCCTGATTATGGTTTGGCTGGCAGAGTGGATTCATGAGAATATTGATAATTCTCGTGTTGTTATCATCACCGACCGAGAAGAACTGGATGAACAGATTTCTGATGGTTTCAAGGATACCGGAGAAACCATTGCCCGTGCCAAGAGCGGTGCAGGTCTTATCGGTATGCTCAATGAAGAGGCTCCTTGGCTGCTCTGTACCTTGATTCATAAATTTGGCAAGAAGAATGTGGAAGGTAAGGGCGATATGGCTGGAGTGAAATCAGAGATACCCCTGGAAAAGTATCTGGAGGATATCGTAGCCCAACTTCCTCAGGGATTTAAGGCAAAGGGAAACATTTTCGTCTTCATCGACGAGTGTCATTGAACGCAAGGCGGTTATCTGCATGAAGCCATGAAAACCATCATGGGCAAAGATGTGATGATGATAGGTTTTACGGGTACTCCTCTTCTCCATACGCAGAAGAAAGATACCTGGCAAACTTTCGGACCGTTGATTCATGCCTATAGGTTTAATGAAGCCGTTGAAGATGGTGTGATTCTCGACCTGCGTTATGAGTCAAGAAAAGTTGACCAGTTCTTGGGCAACAAGGACAAGATAGATGCCTGGTTTGAGAAGAAGACAAAGGGGCTGAATAAGGTGGCTGCAGCCCGGCTGAAAGGCAGATGGGCAACTATGCAGAATATCTTCAGTAGTCGCCAGCGCATAGATGCTGTGGTGGGTGATATTTGCTTGGATATGGACACTACGCCGATGCTGGTGAACCGGCGTGGTAATGCCATTCTTGTGGCAGACAGCATTTATCAGGCTTGCAGATATTGGGATGCCTTTCAGAAGACAGCCTTAAAGGGACATTGTGCCGTGATTACCAGCTTTGAGGCAAAAGCAGATGATATCAATATGGCATCATCCGGCGAGAACGAATCTGAGGATGAATACAAATATCGCATCTACAAGGAAATGACAGATGGACATAAGAGCGTTTCTGCCTTTGAGGCCTATGCCAAAAAGGAATTTATTGACCATCCTAAGAATATGCGCCTCCTGATAGTGGTTGATAAACTGCTTACAGGTTTCGATGCTCCATCAGCCTGTGTGCTTTATATTGATAAGCACATGGAAAACCATAATCTTTTTCAAGCTATCTGCCGTGTGAATCGCGTGGATGGTGATGATAAGGAATATGGCTACATTGTAGATTATCAGAATCTGTTTGAATGCATATCAGGAGCCATCGGCGACTATACATCTGATGGGGCTGCTTTGAGCGGCTATGACAAAGAAGATATCGAAGGCTATATCAAGGAGAAAAACAAGGCGTGCCGAAAGGATTTGGAAGAAGCCAAGGAACAGGTGGAAGCCTTGCTGGCTCTCGTTCATCCTCAGACAAGAGAAGGATTCTTCAGATATTTTGTCTATGATGATAATGCTCCGGAAGAGGAGATGGACAAGCAGCTGGATGATAATGCAGAAAAACGCTCTAAGCTTTATAAGTATGTGCGCCGCTATCTGAATTGTTATGCCAACTTAGCCAATTCGTTGGAGGATATGGGGTATAGCGAAGCGGAACGCAAGGAGTATGCTGAATGTGCCAGGAAGTATGATGCCTTGAAGCGGGAGATAGAACTGCGCAGTAACGACCATATTGATATGAGACGTTATGAACCGGATATGCGTCAGGTTCTTGACCTTTATGTAAAGGCTGAGGATAGTGAGGTGATAGCCAAACTGGACGATACTTCTTTCTTGGATATTGTTGCTGCTCAAAATGAAGAACAGCTCAATGATTTGCCTGACGAACTGAAAGATGAATATGGCAGGGCATCAGCAGAGACGGTAGAAGCGAATTTGCGTGAGGTGATCCGTAAGGACAGTCCTTTCAACCCTGCTTATTACGGAAAGCTTTCCATCATCTTGCAGGAGTTAATAGATAAACGTAAGAAGGAAATGCTGGATTACGAAGAGTATATGAAAGAGCTGATAGAACTTGTAAAGAAAGCGAGAGGAAAATCAGCCAATTCATATCCCGAATCCATCAAAACACCTGGTATGCGAGCTCTCTATGATAACTTGGGACAGAATGAATACCTGGCTATTCGGACCCATGAGGTAATCAAGGAGAATGCCATTGTTGGTTTCAGAGATAATAGATTGAAACAAAGAAAATTGATCAAAGCACTCGCAAAATTGCTGGGAGACGAAATGGCACAGAAGATATATGATATAATCAAACTTCATGATGAGTATGGAAAAGGTTACTGTTAGTGATATTGCTATTGAGGTGGAACGCAAGAATATCAAGCATATCCATCTTGCCGTGTATCCACCTGATGCAAGGGTACATATCTCGGCTCCGGAGTTTATGACGCTAGAAAGTCTCCAGCTTTATGCCATCGATCATCTGGTATGGATTCGTCAAGCCATAGCTCGAATCAATAGTACAGAGAGACAGAGTGACCGTATCTATGTATCGGGCGAAGACCATTATTACATGGGTCGTCGATATCTGCTTAAAGTTCACGAGAAGGGATTTGGACCAACGGTTAAAATCAGTGGCAGATATATTAACCTATTTGTGAAATATGGTGCAGACAAGGTGTATCTGGCTAATGCCATGAAGGAGTGGTATCGAGCTAAGTTGATGCATTTGCTGGATACGCTGGTTCCTAAATGGGAAGAGAAGATGGGCTTGAAAAGTGGTGGCTTTACTATTCGGGAAATGAAGACAAGGTGGGGTAGTTGTAACCAGCGCACCCATAAGCTTCTCTTTAACCTAGAATTGGCAAAGAAACCTAAGCCTTGCATCGAGTATGTGGTGGTGCATGAGTTAGCTCACATCGTGTCTAAAAATCACGATGCTCAGTTTAGAGCTGTGCTTGACAGGCACATGCCTATGTGGGAGAAGTACAGGGATGAGCTGAATGAGTTTATTCTGTAACCATATAAGTAAGGGGAAGAAGGTAGTGAATATTATGTTGATGTTAATCCGAACACTGGCAATATAGAATGGACTCAAACTATAGTAGAAATGCCAAATGGCGAGATTACTCTGCATTTAGTATAGATTCTTTATGTACAATAATATATAAGATTATGAGAAATTTTACTTTAAGAAAAGGGTTCTTGGGAAGTAAATGTGGAACCCGCAGCTCTTTTAAGGGCTTTGTTATGCTTATTGTCATGATGCTTATGACGGCAAGCTCTGCGATGGCACAGGATGTTAAATTTGAAGTGATTGATGGGCTTCGTTATTTGTTGGATACAGGTGCTAAGACAGCTGCTCTTATGCCTAAAACGGATGGCAATTATTCTGGTGATATAGTTGTTTCTGAAAAGGTTAAGGATAATGAGGGAGTAGATTATCGAGTTGTCGCTTTTGGGGATAATTGTTTCTTGACTTGTGGTGAGCTGACCTCTATTACTATTCCTTCTTCTGTTACGTCATTGGGGGAATCTTGTTTTAGAGGCTGTACAGGTTTAACTTCAATTACCATACCTTCTTCTGTTACGTCATTGGGTAGCGGTTGTTTCTTTGGCTGTACTAGTTTGGCTTCAATTACCATACCTTCTTCTGTTACGACATTGGGGGAGTATTGTTTTGCAGCTTGTGAAAGTTTGTCTTCTATCATCATCCCATCGACTGTTACAACATTGGGTTTTAGATGTTTTGAATGGTGTTGTAACTTAACTTCTGTAACGATTCCTCCTTCTATTACATCTTTGGATGATTCTTGCTTTTCAGGTTGTACAGGTTTAACTTCGCTCATAATTCCTTCATCTGTTACTTCTTTGGGAGATAAATGCTTCGATGGATGTTGCGCTTTAACATCTGTCTCCATACCTTCATCTGTTACATCATTGGGGTTAGGTTGTTTCCATGATTGCACGGCATTGACTTCCATATCCATTCCTTCATCTGTTAAATCGTTGGGATTAGGATGCTTTGATAGTTGCTCTAGTTTGACCTCCATTACGATTCCTTCATCTGTAGTGTCGTTGGGGGGAGATTGCTTCTCTCATTGTTCTAATCTAGAATTGGTTTATTTTAAAGGTAAACCTACAAATTCATCTTACCCTTCGTTGGATTTGCAAACTAATTGTATCATTAAAGTCCCTGCAGAATATCTTCAGGATTATAAAAATGCATTTGGAACTAAGTATAAATATATCTACGCCTGGAATCCTAGCGAATCTGGTGATGATACCAAGCCGGTTACTCCATGCGCTACACCATCCATTTCTTACGCATCAGGTGAGTTGAAGTTCGCTAGCGAAACGGCTGGTGCTGAGTATCATTATACAATTACGGATGCTGATATGGCTTCTAATGCTTATAACAAGGAAGGCAAGGTTACTCTTTCTGCAGCCTATAACATATCAGTTTATGCAACCGCTGATGGCTATTCGGCATCTGATAAGGCGGAGGCTACGCTGTATTGGATTAATGCTAACCTGGATAATGGTACCAACATTAATCAGGTAAGAACACGGGGCGTGGTGGCATCGGCTCATGATGGCATCATCAGCCTCTCGGGTCTTGACGATGGCGAGGTGGTGAAGTTCTTCGCTGCTGACGGCAAGTATCTCGGCTCTACGGTTGCAGCCAACTGTGCTGCCTCTTATGCCGTATCCGAGTCTTTAGTTATCGCCAAAGTGGGTAAGGATTCTATCAAGATTGCAATGAAATAAGGATTGTGCAGAGCGATGCACCTACCGTAAAATCATAAAAAGTAAGGGGAAGAAGGCGAGTAACGTAAATTGCTCACTTTTTTCCCCTTTTTACCTATCCTATTGTTAATCAATTTTAAAAAGCATACTCTTTTTACGATTTAAGGAAAAGTACAACATTTGGGGCGCTCCTTTTTTATGCCTATTTTTACACTCAAAAAGTTAATGCTTATGAGTAGAGGGCGTAATTATATGAATACCCCGGCGGATATTCGCACAAGAATTAGGTATATCGAGGAGGTGGGAACACTGCTCGATCAGATGATTAATGAAGAAATCGTCTCGTTAAAAGATATTGAGAATGAATTCCCGATAACTTATGATACCATTCGAAAACTTAGAAAAATTGATCATACAGCTTCTTTTGAAACTATCAGAAAGACCGGTTACATCATAGGTCACTATCTTCATGTAAAAAACGTGGAATTCAATAACTGTAAAGGGAAATTGCGGCTTAGTGAAGATAAACTGATTCTCCTTAACAGACTTCACAACAAATTTGAAGAAATCTATGGCCTACAGGCTATCATGGTGAAGGAGATGATAGATAAAAAAATTGATATTCGAGAATTTCTAAAGGAGAAATAGAATATGGTGAACAAGTAACTATTTTTTAACCTTTAAACAGCTAAAACAAATGAAACATTCATTGTAGGTAAGGGAGACATTCCTCATACTGCTCTGCAGCTCAATGTCTCCAAAGTAAGGATTCACTCTGGAAAACTTCCAGGGGCCACCTCTTCTTTCAAAAATAGAGGAAGTAAATTTAGTCTATCTTAAAAGGTGAAGATATATGACTAAACTTATCGTAAAACTGAAGATTGCCCTGGCTGTGTTGGGAATCATCAGTATGAGTGTTGATATCGTAGTTAACCTGAAAGGCGTTCGCGTATTTGAGGGTACTACAAGTGTTGATAACCTTATAAGTCTTTTTGAATCATGAAAGTCAGTTGCATACTAAATTTTAATGGAGATATTCATGTGGGAGGTGTGAATCTTGGCAATGTAGTGAACTTCAATCCTTCGCATGATGCCGCAAGAGAGAGGTATAAGGGAGATGATTTTTCTAATTCCGAAGTGACGGAAACTGACTTTGAAGATATTGATGAAGAGGACAAAGGAAATAAAAAGAAAGCATCTGGCATAACTAAGTTATTCTTACCTCATAAACGTAATATTCCTAAAGAATTGAAAGGAGAAAAAGCACAACAGATTCTGAAGAGTTTGTATGAGTATGGGATTTTGGATGAAAACTTCCAGCCTGTCAATCTTTCTGGCTACCAGAAGGGTTATCTTGCCTATAAGTTATCCATCAAACTGCATATTACCAAGCTATGGAAAGTATTCTCGCAGTTATGGGATATGAACCCTGCTGTGCTCAGAACGCGCTACAATGAAGCTATCTCAATGCCTTCTATGGGTGAATTTGGAGATAAAATCAATAAATATATAGGTTAAATGACCGTTTTTTGCAAGTAGTACTAGTACGACAGTACTGGTACGTACTAGTTTTTTGTCGCAGAATCGCCGTACATTTGCCCCCGGAATTCAGAACCGATATGGTCTGGGTTTCGGGGGCTTTTGTGTATAGGCACATCAACCGTTGTGGGAGCGCCCAACTGTTTTAAAAAGGAATTTATAAGATGAAAGCAATGAAACCTTTTTATTTTGCTCATCCGCAGTACGGAAAACTGAGGGTGGTGGTGATTGACGGGAAAATCTATTACTGCCTGATGGACGTGAAGAACATCTTCAAGAAGTCGGTTCAGAAACTCTATGAGACGATTGCTGACTCGGAGGGGGAACTGAAAAATCTGAACATCATGATGATGAAGGATATGAAAATCAAGTATAACCTCTTCTTCGAGAACCAGGAAATGGGGAAGGAAGAAGCGGAGGCTGAGAATGTGAATGCGGATATCAACTTCTGCGATGAACAGCTGGTGAAGGACTTGGTTGACAGGCATGTTGCTGCCGAAAAGATTGCTGAAAAATGGGTAATAGGCTTCGTCAAGAGCAGACTGAATGATGCCGAGAATGCTTCGCTCTTCGAGGCGAACGGGGTTCAGGAGATTTCTGATAACTCGCTGATTCTGCCTATCAATGTAAGTTATGGTAGCGGGTATATCATGATTAACAGCGAAGTGTTCGATTAATAAAAAGATGGAGGTAAAATGGAGATAGTACATGTAGTGGCAATTAATCCTTATCGCAAGGGAAATAAAGGGAAAGTTTTTTCCTATCGCATGGATACTTATGATAAGGTGATTGAATCGGCTGCCGTTAAAAAGATGATTCAGCAGATTCGGGGTGAATTGCCGATTGACGGAGTGGATTTGAACGATGCGCAGGCGGTGAAGAAGGCGCAGGAGAGGCTCAAGAGCGAGCTGCCTTTCTTTTGTCCGCACTACGGCATGTTCAAGAATAATGTTCGCAGACAGGAGAATGCCATGCCGGAAAGCTTTCTCTTCCAGACGATTATCGATGTGGATGATAAGGAGTATGTGGAGAAGGCGATTGAGAAGGCGCGCGAGCTGAACTGCTCTTCGGGGATATGGAACGGCTCGTTGCTGCATCTCTGTTATAGCGCTAGAAAGAAGCTGCATATCGGGATTAGAATGCCGGTTGGGATGACTATCGAGGAGACGCAGAAGGCGTATTGTGAGGCACTGGGCGTGCCTTATGATGAGAGCTGCATCACACCTGAGAGAATGATTTTCCTGACGGATAAGGACTCGGAAATCTACCGGTCTAAAATGTGGTGTGCGGTGCTGCCGGAGAGCGAGATACAGGCTCGAAGAAAGGCTTTTCTGGACCGGGAACTGACGGTTGACGGAAGGGGGAATGCAAAAGTTATACAGTTTACAGTTAATAGCAATAGTAATGACAATGTTCAAAACAATAGACTTTCGGGCAATTATGGCACTGGTGAACTGGGAGAGGCCAGCGAGAAGAATCTGATAGCCTTTGATCTGTTCGTTCAGTCGGCAGGGCTTGAAGGGATGGCGATAGATACTGTCGGGTCACGGCACTCTTCGCTGTTGGCTATCATGAGTGCCGGCGCTTCGAGGGTGATGAGCGAGGAGGAACTGATGAAGGTGGTAAGGACGAAAATGCCAAGCTACTATCAGGAGGATGACTGCCATCAGCTGATACATGATTTCTATGCGAAATATGCTGACAGCTGCAAGCCGATGTCGAGGGATGTAATAAGGGTGAATGCACTGGCGGAGCAGAAGGCGAATGAAGTGAAGAGTGAAGAACGAAGAGTGAAGAATTCAAATGCTGTGACTAATCATACAGTTCAAAGTTCAATGTTCCAAGTTCAAAGTACTGAGGAGGATTATCCGGAACCGCCAGCGATGCCGGAGAAACTGCCGAAACTGGTGGAACTGCTGATATCTCGGACACCGGAGGTTTATAAGCCGGCAGTGGCGCACGCTATCTTTCCACCGCTCGCTACGCACCTCTGGCAGACGAGCTTCCGATACATTGATAATGTAGTACATGAGGCTACATTGTCTACGTGTTTGCTGGCTGGTACGGGTGCTGGTAAATCTTCTGTAAACAAGCCGATTAGCTATATTATGGAGGATATCCGGAAACGGGATGCGGAGAATCTGAAACGTGAGAAGGAATGGAAGGAGGAGATGACGCGCAAGGGCGCCAACAAGGACAAGCGTAAGCGACCGGACAACCTCGTTATACAGGAGATTGATGCCGATATGACCAATCCGGCATTCGTGATGCGTACCGCTGAAGCACAGGGACGATTTCTTTACACTTCGCTCAATGAGCTGGACCAGTTTGATGCTCTGAAGGGTACCGGAAACCAGCATTTCCGTATCATGTGTCTTGCCTCAGATAGCGACAACCAGTACGGCCAGACTCGCGTGGGCATATCGAGCGTTACGGAGCGTGTAACCATCCGATTCAACTGGAACGCATCTACCACTATCCAGAAAGGACAGCGTTACTTCTCAAAAGTTTTGACAGATGGTCCGATAAGCCGCATCAATTTCTGTACCATTCCGGAGCGTGAAATCGGTGACGAAATGCCTGTCTTTGGCAATTACGATGATGCTTACCGTGAGGCACTGAAACCTTATATTGGGAATCTGAACAACGCCAGGGGACTGATTGACTGTCCTGAGGCATTCCAGCTTGCCCTCAAACTGAAGGATGAGAATGCTGAGTTCTCGCGTCTCTCTCAGGACCGGGTTTACGAGAATCTTTCTTTCCGTGCCAACGTCATCGCCTACCTGAAGGCGTGTGTGCTGTATGTGGCGAACGGTTACAAATGGGAACCGGAGATTGACGAGTTCATCCGCTGGAGCGAGCGTTACGACCTCTACTGCAAGATGCGATTCTTTGGTGATGCCATCAAGAGGGCGAACTTTTCGAACGAGAAATCGAGCAAGCGTGGACCGGCAAATCTGTTGCAGCAGTTGCCTGATGTCTTTAATTTCCAGCAGGCAGAATATCTCCGCTCGCAGTTGGGCATGGACAAGAAGGGCACTCCTTCTATGTTGCGTAATTGGGTGAACCGAAACTATATCCGGAAGATTCCGCCTAAGGGTGTAACGGGTGACGTAATCAGTATTCAGTTATTCAGTTTTGAAAAGCTACGTAACCGCAAGGATGGTAAAGAGGTAAAAATATTAGAATCTTAATGGAGTTTGAGTTATGGAAATAGTAGTAAAAAGAATAGCAAAAAAGAAGACTTATACGATAGGTCATCTTTATATCCTGAGCGATAAGGATGTGAAGCGTACTTGGCGTTCGGGGGTAAAAATTGGAGACAAGCGTATCTTTGAGCACAGCTTCGATAAGGCGAAGTTGGACAAGGAGCATTACTTCTGTGATACCTTGGAGCCTACGTGGAGAAATCTCCTGGGTATCGAACTGAAACCGGAAGAGGAGGATGGACGGTACAGTAGGGTATCGGGCAAGAAAGCCCGCAAGATACCGGGGCATACGGCGATACCGGAAGGCTCGTATCCTGTAGTTATCTCGAAATCGCCAAGGTTTAAGAAGTGGCTTCCGCTGGTGCAGGGTGTTCCTGATTTTGAGGGCATCCGCATCCATGCCGGTAATTATCCTGATGATACGCAGGGCTGCATTCTGGTAGGTGAAAATAAATTACAGGGTGCCGTCTTCAATTCCCGCATCTGGCTGCATCGGCTCATAAATGCCATTACCGCCGCCAGGGAAAGAGAGGAGAGCATTTGGATTACGGTGATGTAGGGATTATTTATTAGTGATTATTTTAAAAACAAATTATTATGGTAAAGTCAGTTAATACAAATAAAGTAGAAATGGATAAGAAGGTAGCAATTGCTGTCGTGTTTGAAAATCCTGAATTCGGTAAGATTCGTACCTTGACCGATGAAAATGGGGAGCCTTTGTTCTGCGCAAAGGATGTCTGTGATATACTGGGGTACAAGAACCAGCGTGATGCCATTCAACGACATGTCGAAAGGGTTGACGTCGTGAAACGCGACGTCAAGGTATCGGGAAGCCTTCGTAAGGATGGAACCCCATCTAAACGACTCCAAAAGATGCTCTATGTTAACGAGAGCGGATTCTATGCTTTGGTGCTCGGCTCTAAGCTTTCTACTGCGGTGAAGTTCAAGAACTGGGTTACGGCTGATGTGCTGCCGCAGATTCGCAAGACGGGTGGTTATATCCCGGTGCAGCAGGGCGAGAGCGATGAGGAGACAATCCGACATGCGGAAGAAATCCTCCGTGCTACGCTCAAGGAGAAGGAGAATCTGCTGAAGAAGCAGCGACTGCAGATTGAGCAGCAGAAGAAACTCATCGGCGAACAGGATACTGAAATCCGCCGCTTGAATGATGTGGTGGATGAGCAGGTGGTTCACATCGCTAAGAGTGGTGATAACATCATCCAGTTGGAGAATCAGGTGGGTAATCTTCTGCCTAAGGCACTCTATAGCGATAACGTGCTCGATTCCGTTTCTTGCTTCACTACGACGCAGATTGCGAAGGAACTCGGTATTACAGCGCAGGAACTGAACCGCTCGCTCTGTGCCCTGCATATCCAGTATTACCAGAGCGGTCAGTATCTCCTCTATGCCGATTACGCCCACATGGGCTTGGCAAAGAGCCGTACCCGCTACAGCGCCTTCCTCGACCCGAAGAGCGATGGCAGACAGGAGAAGCTGGGCAGAGCCTATACACATACTTATCTCGTATGGACCGAACGAGGACGAAAGTTCATCCACGACCTTGCCCATCGATATTGGGAACTCATTGAAAGGTAAAAAGGTAAAAAGAGCACCCTAGCTTAACATTCCGCTAGGCTCTTTTACCTTTTTACCTTTTTACTTTTTGGAAAGCGTGTGGGGCAAGACTTGTGAAACTTCAGTTATCTCAAAACATACTGACGAAATCATCATACTCCAGCTGACTGTCCACTAAAATCCATCTAAATCATATTCTTCACTGTCCAAATCCAGACTGTCGTCGTTGTCGAAAGTTGTATTTGGTGCTTTTTCTTCCTTTATATCCGCATCGGTTCCCTGGGTTCCGGTTGTTCCGTTTTCAGATGTTCCGGTAGTTCCGTTACTGAAAGTTCCGGTCGTACCATTATCGAAAGTTCCGGTAGTTCCGGTTTCTATTTCACCGGTTGTTCCGCTTTCGGTAGTTCCGGTTTCTTCATCATTTTCTTCAGTATCATCCGTCTTTTCCTGCTGGATGATTTCTTCCGGTTCTTCAAGCAGTGGGTCCTTGCTGATTTTCAGCGGTGCCAGATGCTGGGTATAAAAGAGGGTATAGTCGTCGTAGCTCAGACTGGTGCCCAGTAGCAGGAGGTTTGGCTCGCTGATAACGATGCCGCGGGCTCCCTTTGAGAGGAGCTGGGTGATGGCCTGATGCTGGTAGATGTCGTTAGCATACTGGCGTGCTTCGTCGTAATTACGGAATCCCTTTACCTGCATGCGGTGCAGACCATTCTGCTCGTCAATGACGAGGTCGAAATTACGCACGAGATAGGAGGTGAAATTATATTTCGCCATCTCGAAGAGCAACTGGTTCTCGTTTACAGAATCGGGAACGTAGGCGAGCATGAAGACGAATGGCTCGTTGCGCTCGATGCTGAATACCTTGGCTTTGGATTTGATATCATCATTGAGTACGGCGTTGCGGCGCGACCATACATTGCTCAGGTCGAAAGTGCCGCCCTTGAGCTGTCTGCCGGCTTTCACTCCGTTGAGAATCATTCCCGCCATTTCGCTGAGTCGGCTGTTCGGATATTTCTCTACCACCTGCTGCATATCATCGAGACAAGCCTGGATATTACCCTCGTGGAGCTGGGTGAGTCCACCGATAAAGAGGAACTTGTCGCGGTTGGCTCCTTCAGGATAGCGCTTGTCAGAGATAGCCCTGTTGTGTACCACCTTATTATATAGGTTAGCCTTGAAGGCATCGTAGGTAGCAGCATAGAGCGAGTCTTCGAGATGAATGCCCATCTTCGCATCTTCCTCATAATAAGGAGAGGTGAGCAGGGCGGTCCATTGACTCTCCGGATAATTCGCTTTCAACAGGTCAAGATAGCGGCTGGCGATGGCTGGCTGCTTCCGGATGTTGTAGAGCAGGTAGAGGTGATAGTAGGCATCATCGAGATGTTCGTATGTAGCGTTCTTCTTTACCAGTCGCTGCAGCATGCGTTCGCTTTCGTCCAGATCATCAAGTTTATCTTTCAGGATGATTCCGGCATGCAGCAGTCCGTCGTCCAGAATCTGATTGCTTTCTGCCATCTTTTCTTCGGTGAGCGGAATCTGAGCGAGATAGTAGGCACGCTGATGCGGATCTTCTTCTGCACTCAGGTTCTTTTCTTTCTCCTTCTCAAGGTCTTTCTTCTGTGCCTCGTTGAGGAGCGAATCGCGCTGCTCGTCGGTCATTTCTTCTACACCTTTGGCATCGGCCACTACGGTCTGGTTGCTCCGCTGCCAGTTGTCGATGTTCTTTCTCTTACCCCAGAGGCGTTCAAACTGCTGTTTGCCTTGGGCTACGGCAGATTGGGAGTAGAAATACCAGGTATTGCTGTTGCCGAAACCGCCGTTGCCCATGGCTCCGTTTCCGAAGCCGGATGAGGCTTTGCTGTTTCCCTGATTCCTGTTGTTTCTGCTGTTATTATTGCCGTTGTTTCTTCCGAAGTCAGAGTTGCCCTGCTGTTCTGCCAGTTCCTGGTCGGCAAGTCTTCTCTTTTCTTCCTTTTCCTGCTTTTTCAGGGCATCTATCACCTTGTCAATGGCGACATTCCGTTCTGTTTCGCTCATGCGGGCAAGCGATTGCAGGGAGTCCTGCAGATGGATGGCGTCAGTATAAGGCACCAGTTCATCGAGTACCTTCGAGCGGTCGGAGAGCTGTTTGTAGTCTTTGCGGTCCTGGTCTAGGAGTCCGATGGCAGCATCATAGCATCGCTTGGCATCGCCATATCGGTGGCATTGCCAGTATACATTGCCCAGATGCAGCAGCAATACACCTTTCTCAACTCCGTTGCGGCTTGATTTCGCGGCACCTTTTTCGTATGCAGCAATAGCCTGAAGGGTATCGCCCTGGTTGAGATGTATGTTGCCGATGGCATAATAAACCTGGTCGAGATATTCCTGATTCTTGTCGCTCGCAGCCATTCGCTTCAATTTGGATACCATCTTCCGGGAGTTGTTGGTTGCCAGTACCTCGGTCATGGAGATGCGGGCATTGAACTCCAGTTCGTAAGGCGGATTGAGGTGGATGACATGCTTGAAAGCGCGATAGGCATTCTGGGTATGTCCCTGTTGTGCTTCTACCTGTCCCATCAGATACCAGAGGCGGGCTTTCTGCTTGCGTCGCATCTCATAGCCGATGGCTTTGCGGAGATACGGAACGGCTTCCTGATAGCGTCCGGTCTTCAGATAGTAGAGGGCATAGGTCTTGTCCCATTCCTTCTGGGCACGCCAGTGGATGGAATCGCGCTCGATATTACGGATTACATCTTCGGCATCGTATATCCATCCCGATTCGAGATAACTCTTGGCGAGCCAGGCACGTGCCTTGCCGTAAATGCCGGGTTGGGTGGCGTAGAGACGGCTCATATAGGCGAAAGTGGCTGCTGCCGACTGGAAATCGCCTTCAAAAAACTGGGAACGGCCCATCAGCATCCATGCCTTCCAGAGGAACGGATTATATTCACGGCGCTGCAGCCATTCCAGGTCTTTGGCAGTCTTGCGGCGTTTCTTATCCCATACCGGGCGGCGCTTGATGCTATGCTGGTGAATGGCTTTCTCGCATTTCTCGATGGCGCGGTCGTAGTTCGACTTGCCCAGTTCGCGGCTGTTCTTGTTGCCTACAGTATAATAAGGAATCATTTCAGAGTAATTGTCCTTATTTCCGTTTTCCTTTTCGAGCGAGCCTTCTATATAGGCTACGGTACCATTATAATAGGTGTTGTATCGGGCGTTGAAGGCATGCCACCATCTGCTCTTCGCCGTATTCTTCTGCGTAGAGCATCCTGCCATGGTCATTGCAAAGGCAAGGACAACCATAGCTGGCAAGAGGTTTCTGAATGGGAAATGCTTCAACATAAGTTTCTTCTTTATTTTAAAATTTTTCTTTCAGAGCGTGTGAAAGCCTTAGTGCTTTCTGGCTGCCAGTATTCTTGCTGCTGCAAACAGGATGATGCTGACGAAGATGATGGTTGCACCTGATGGCACATTGAGCAGATAACTGGCATAGAGGCCTACGATGCAGTCGATGCAGCCTACCACGATGCTGGCTCCTATCATGCGCTTGTAGCTGTAGGTGAAGAGGTTGGCTGTCATCTGTGGTATGGTGAGCAGACTGATGGCAAGTACGATGCCCACCATCTTGATGGTTGCCACGATGGTCATGGCGATGAGCGTCATCATCATATATTCTATCGCTGTAACCGGCAGATGTTGCGATTTGGCAAAGGTGCTGTCGAATGCGATGGTCTGGATAGGACGCAACAGAAAGGTGAACAGTATTGCAACAAACAGGGTAAGACCTGCTAGAAGCCAGAGGTCTGTGCTGTCGATGGCAAGTATGCTTCCGAAGAGGAAAGAGGGCAGGTCGGGCATGAATCCCGGAGTAAGGAAGCAGCAGATGATGCCCACGCTCATGCCCAGGGTCCAGAACATGGCGATGGCAGAGTCTTTGCGCACATCTTTCTTCCGTGATACCCATTGCACGCCGAAGGCACTCAAGATGGCGAATACCATGGCAGAGAGTATAGGGTTGATGCCTGCAAATACGCCGATACCGATGCCGCCAAAAGAGGCATGCGTAATGCCACCGCTGATGAAGACCAGCCGGCGGGTGACGATGTAGGTGCCTACAAAGCCACACAGAATGCTTGCCAGTAGGGCGCCAATCAGCGCGTTCTGAAAAAATGTATATTGCAGTATATCCATGTTTTTACTTTGAACTTTAACTTTTGAACTTTGCGCATTGCATGTTACGCATTGCGCATTGCATGTTTAACTTAAAAAACTGATGACTTCGTCCTTTATCTGGTTGGGCAGGTTGATGCCTCTCAGTATCAGACTTCGGTTCCATCCCGCCACTTCGTCTGGCTGCATCGTATAGAGCACTTCCGAGAATTCCTCTACCTCCTCATCGGTATAGTCGTCGGCAGCTCTTCCTGCAAACCGGTCTAGTTCTTCGTCATCGTAGTATTCTATTTCCTTGGTGGCGGCTTCCATCATGCATTCCTGTTCGCATTTGGAGTTCTCTCCGTTGCAGGTATTGCACGAAACTCCTTCCTGCAAAGGCTCTTCATCCTCTCCCTTGCGATGAGAGATGATGCCGAAGACTGCGGAAATCAATCCTAGTGCCACCAGGGCCAAAATCAGGTACAACATTTACTTTGAACTTTGAATATTGAACTTTGAACTTTATGATTAGCAAAGCTGTTGAATTCTTCACTCTTCACTTATCTCAAATCCCACCTTCTTCAGGTCTTCCCAATAATGAGGATAGGATTTGCTCACTACCTCAGGATTGTTGATTTCAATCTGAGGGAACTTGAAGGCAAGAGGGGCGAAGGCAAGTGCCATGCGGTGGTCCTCGTAGGTGTCGATAGGCTCGAAACTAGGCTCGCAGGTCTCGCCATCCCAAATCAGCGTGTTGTCGTTCTCGTCATAAATCACGTAACCCACCTTCTTCAGCTCCTTCTTCAATGCCTCGATGCGGTCGGTCTCCTTGATCTTGAGACTGGCAAGCCCGGTGAACTTAAACTTTACGCCCAGGGCACAGCAGGCTACAACGATGGTCTGTGCAAGGTCTGGAGAACCGCTGAAATCGTAGTCGAAACGAGGCAAGAGACAACGCTGGACTTTCAACTTGACAGGAGAAAGAACATCGCGGCTCTCAAATTCTGATTTCACGCCCAGCAGACTGAAGATATATTTCACTACAGAATCGCCCTGCTTGGAACTGTCGAACAGGCCTTCGAGTCTTACCTCAGAATCAGGGTTTCCGTTCAGCGCCATCATTTCATACCAGTAAGAAGAAGCGCTCCAGTCATTCTCGATGGTGTAGTCGGCTACGCAGCTGTAAGGCTGTGGCTTTACGGTGATGGTATCTACATCGGTCCATTCGGCACTGGCTCCGAAGTTCTGCATCGTCCACAGCGTGAGGTCGATGTAAGGACGGGATGCAATCTCGCCCGTCAGCTTCAGTTCCAGACCGTTTTTCAGAATCGGACCAATCATCAGCAGTGCTGAGATATACTGCGAACTGATGTTTCCCACCACTTCGAGATGTCCGCCTTCCAGTGGCTTACCTACGATGTGGAGTGGAGGATAGCCCTCTTTCTTTTCATACTGTATATCAGCTCCGAGGTAGCGCAGGGCATCTACCAGGATAGCAATAGGGCGGTTCTGCATGCGCTCGGTACCTGTAATGGTATGCTCGCCCGGTGTAGCAGAAAGATAGGCGGTCATAAAGCGCATGGCAGTACCGGCAGCCTTGATGTTGATGACATCAGGCATATCGCGCAGTGCTGCAATGATGACTTCAGTATCATCGCAATCGCTCAGGTTGCGGGGCTGCAACTTGCATCCCGCCATGGCATTGATTACCAATGCACGGTTGCTGATACTCTTGGAAGCTGGCAAGTTGATACTTGCATTGAGTTGGCGTGGAGCCTTGATTGTATATTTCATTTTCTTCTTGTTTCTGTTTCTTTTAATACTCTTTTTTCTGATTTTGCTATTTCTCAGCCTTCAGTATCCGGATGTCCTTGATGCTGACAGCCTTCTCTTTGGCATATCGGATAGGGAGGTCATCTTCTGTTTCCGGCATCTCATCCCATGCACGGGTTCTCGGACGAATCTTCTTCGGACCCGGTATCAGGGGCGAATAATACAGAACCTGACGGATGCGGTTTGCCTGTTCTGGGGTGAATCGCATGCTGTAACAGATGCTGTAGTCCATCAGATTGTCAGCCTGCCATTTCTCACCCTTGCTGTTGGTGCGTTTGGCAAGCTCTTTCATGCTGAGCGTGGTATCCTTCTTGATGGCTTGTGCTTTACTGACATATTCTGTCAGCCATTTGCCGTATGCTATTCGGTTGTAGCTCGGTGTATCATCGCAATGGTCTGAGTCGTCATCATCATTGGCAGCCTCTGATTTGTCTTTCACTGTCTTTTCTGAGAAACTGTGGAAGAGACCCAGATAATGTCCCAATTCGTGAGCCAGCGTAGCATTCGGGTCGGCTGTATTGTAGGTATATCCCTTATGATTCTTATCTGTAGTATACCGGGTTCCTTCTTTATCCCTTCCCACATAGATAGAATTGAGCGAAACGCAATATGGAAATTTGCCCGGTTTGCTCAGCGGATAATTCTTGCCATTGCTCAAACCATCTATCTGTGGATAGCCGCCTACCTGATAAGGCAGATGACTGATGCCCAGCGTGGTGCTGTTTTCATCGGTCTTCTTGAAGGCATATACCATCACATTGATGTAGTCGTTCTGGTCCCAGCAGTACTTTACATACTTCTTGTCCTTCATGAAGCTCTCGCAGTCGAACTCCGATTCTGAAACCTTGATATATTCTACACCCGGTGTGCTGAGTTTCTTGCCGCTCTCATTCTTCTCAGCCAGTTCGAACAGGATATGCAGGTTCTCGCTCAGGATGGTATCCATCTGATAGTTGTATACATCACCCTGATAAAGTTCGTTCACATTGGAGAGAATCTCCTTGAGGCGGGTATATTCGATGTATTGCGTGGTGTTACTGTAGAAGACATGAAAGATGACAGGCAGATGATAGACATAATCATCGCCCGTAATGATATCTGAGTCACGGTCTTGTCCGTGGGATATGATAGGGTCGCCGATAGAGCCTTCGGTATCCTTGCATGATGCAAGGCTGAGGACGGTGAGGGCGATCATGAAATAAAGAATTTTTCTCATGCGCGTACCTTATATTATATATTTTCGTGCAAAAATACAAAAATAAAAGAAGATAGGCGAGAAATATCCTGAAAAAGTTTCTCAAAATGCCAAAAAACTTGTGCTTTCATCTTCTTGATGTATGTCAATTCAGTTACATTTTGTAAACTTGACCCCATGAAAATAGCGTTTTGTAAGGTAGGTGTTCGTGCAATATGCGAAATTTTAGGCTGTGAAATTGCAAATTGTAAGATAGGGTGCGTTCTAAAGCGAAAAGTATAACTTGACCAAAAAATAAGATAAAATAGCGTTAAGGAATTATGAACTTTTCGGAAATCGTTGTATCTTTGCACCAGAAAAAGAAACAATGACAATAAAAATAACATCCTAAAAATAAACGATATGAAACGAATGATATTATTCTCATTGATGGCTTTGATGACCATAGCAGCTTTCGGTCGTAAGCACGTAGAGAATGCAACAGTTGTAGCTGACACTATTTTCTATGCAGAAAATATGAGTAATGTAACCAGCGCAGATCAGGCTAGTTATTACAGACTGCTGATGACTACTGGTTCAGGCCTTAACAAGAAGGACGTTTTCCAGGACTTCTATATGAACGGTAATCTCCGTGCTGAAGGTGGTTATAGTTTTATCGACCTCGGTAACGATCGCAATACTATCTTTAATGGTGAGGTTACTACCTATTATAAGAATGGTAAGGAGAAGTGGCATGGCAAGTATGTCAATGGCAAGCGCGAAGGCTACTTCACACTCCAGCTCCGTGACGGCGGTGTAGCTGTCGTTCAGTTCAAGAATGGCAAGTCTGTTCACGACTACTTCATGGTAACTTACAAGGACGGTAATTCTGAGAAGAGAAATCTCTCTGAGTTGAAGCAGTTCATGTAATCAGAAATAAGCAACTATGTAGTTTTGTTACTTCATTGAATTAGAAGAAAATCTCTCTTATATAAATTAAAATTTTATGTTGATATGACCAATATGGGGATGGCTTCCGTGAGGAAGGTGCATCCCCTTTTTTTTGTTGGGGGTGTGCCATAAATCAATAGCTCGCATACTTCTGGGCTGCATTGAACTTGATGATGGAAAAGAAACTTTACAATCGCAGCTTTCTGAAAGACGCCAGGAAATCATCCTCAAGAAGCTGGATGCCTGGTGTGCCAATGGAGAATATAGGGATACAATATTGAATATGGTTACCCTGTCACGCTCGTTGGATATCCCTAAAACGGAGCTTTCCAAATACTTCTCGGGGCTCAATACCACCTTCCGTTTCTGGCTTGCCGAGATACGTTTTGAGGCTGCCAAAAAGATGATTTTGGAGAAGCCAAACTATAGCAATGATATGATTTCTGCCGAGTGCGGCTTCTCTTCCCGCTCCAATCTCTACCGTATGTTCAAAGAGAAAGAAGGCTGTTCTCCTACGGCTTGGAGAGAGGAAAACTGTTAAAGAATGTATAAAAGGTGTCCATTTGCCCACCAAATGGACACCTATTTTGTAGCAACTGGACACCTAGTGGGGGCAACTGGACACCTTGTTTCAAGAAAAAACACTATCTTTGCACCATGAAAAGTATAATAGATTCATTTGCCAAAGAAGAACAGGCTATCCTGATAGTAGCTTTGTTTCTCCTCATTTATGTTGGCACCATGATTAATGTCATGGTGAGGGAATATAGGACCTATCTTGATGATTACCCGATGTATCATTTCAGCCTGGGTGATTTCATCAGGAGAGGGCGTTTCTATATCTGCCTCATTCTCGGCGTAGTGTTTGTCACGTTCGTGGGTCTGGTAGTCAGTCTGATGGCAATCAGTATTCAGTGATTTCTTGATAAAATATAATAACAAATATAATATTAAATTATGAAACATTTTTCAAATCAATCCAATGGGTCGCACGTCGACCGTATGAACAGTGGGGGGGCGAAGTTCTGTAGATTTGCCCTGTTCCCATTGATGTTGCTCATGTTGTTGCTTCTGCCAGCCGGCATGGTTGCGCAGACGGCAGCTTCCAGTTCTAAGTATATAGCAACGTATGAATCCTCTACCCAAACTTTGACTTTCAAGGAAAATGTGGGTGAAACCCTTCCAAGCAATAGTGTCGTGGTGGAAAATAGAGATAAGGTGACTTATATCAATGAAAAATTAGGTAATGGCACTATCAAGCATATCGTTTTCGATAAGAGCTTCAGTACATACACTCCTACAACGTTGTACGGTTTCTTTATGGATCTCACAATACTTGAAACAATTACAGGGCTGGAATACCTGAATACAGAGAATGTGACGGATATGAGCCTTATGTTCTTTAACTGCTCATCTCTCACCTCGCTAGATGTTACTCATTTCAATACAGCGAAGGTGACGAATATGAACAGCATGTTCGATAGCTGCTCATCTCTCACCTCGCTAGATGTCAGTAAGTTCAATACAGAGAATGTGACGAATATGACCCGTATGTTCTTAAGCTGCTCATCTCTCACCTCGCTAGATGTTAGTCATTTCAATACAGCGAAGGTGACGAATATGAGCAAAATGTTCTCTGGCTGCTCATCTCTCACCTCGCTAGATGTTAGTCATTTCAATACAGCGAAGGTGACGGAAATGGACCGTATGTTCTCTAGCTGTTCAAAACTCACCTCTCTTGATGTCACAAACTTCAATACCGCGAATGTGACGGATATGAGTTATATGTTCGCTAACTGTGTTGCTCTAACCTCTCTCTATCTCACTAACTTCAATACAGAGAAGGTGACGAATATGATAAGGATGTTTTCAGTCTGCCGAGCTCTCACCACCATCTACGCCAGCAGTAAGTTTGTAACAACCAAGGTATCTGATAGTCGCTTCATGTTCGACAATTGTGAAAAACTCAAAGGCGAAGTAGTAGAATGGACAAACGACAAGGCTACCGACAAGACCTATGCCAAGATAGAAGGTGGATATTTTAGTGGTGGAATCCCTAGGGTGAAATATGCTGATGGCACGCTGACCTTCTTTCTCACATCCAAGGAGACTTTGGGAGAAAATGAGTATGGAATCTATGGTGGATTGGGGACACCTGACTGGGTGTTTAACAACGCTAACGTTACCAAGGTAGTGTTTGATCCCGCCTTTGCAAATGCACGACCAACCAACTGTAAAGAGTGGTTCCAAGGCTGCGTAAAACTCACGAGCATAGAGGGTATCGAATATTTGAATACATCGCAGGTTACTGATATGCATAATATGTTCTATAATTGTTTTAATCTCCAAACAACAGACTTTTCTGGCTTCGACACTCGAAAAGTAAAGGATATGAGTAATATGTTTTACAACTGTGGTAGTTTGAAATCGCTGGATATTTCAAATTTCAATACGTCGGAAGTGACGGATATGAGACACATGTTTTATCATTGTATTGGGCTGAAGTCACTTGATCTCTCTCATTTTAATACATCAAAAGTGTCTAATATGATTTCGATGTTCGAATTGTGTTTTAACCTTTCGTCTGTTAATTTGTCGGGTTGGGATACTAGGAATGTGGGAAGTATGAATCATATGTTCGAAAGATGCAATTCCCTAAAGACACTTGACTTGTCTGGTTTTGATACTCGGGAAAAAACTTGTTCTATGTACGACATGTTTAATACGTGTAATGGACTTACTACCATTTTCGTGAGCGATAAGTTTGCTGTAGGAACAAGCGGTACTGGTGATGACACGATGTTCCTGGGATGCACAAAACTCAAGGGAGCCAAAGCTTTCGATAAAGATAAACCACAAACGGGAATTGATAACGCCAACTACAAGACTGGCTACTTCACCAAGCTGGTAGGCAAGAATGGCGATGAGAAGATAGGAGCAGTGGGAGAAACTCTTGCTACGGATAATCTCGTACTTGATGACGATAAGGATTTCGTGGCTTACGAGCCGTTCGTAGCCAAGGCTGCATCTTACAACCGCACAATGAAGGAAGGCACCACTTGGGCTACGCTCTGCTTGCCATTCGAGGTATCTCTCGCCGACAAGAACTTCCGTGCCTTCAAGCTTCTTTCAGCTGATGAGGGTACTCTGACCGTAGAACTCGAAGAGATTGAGGGAAGCATCGCTGCTGGTACTCCTGTTATCATCAAGATGAAGGATGGAGCAACACAGCTCGACTTCACTGTAGCCAACAAGGAGATTGCAAAAGATGTTCAGACTGCAGAAACAGCTAATGGCAACTATCAGCTTCAGGGTCTCTATACCCAGAAGGAGTTCAGCAAGGATACTGATAACAACTGCTATATCGTGAAGGGCGACAAGCTGATGAACCCAGCCAAGCTGTTGGATAAAACAACAACAGAGCATGTTGGCAGCAAGCCTTTCCGTGCTTACATGGTAGATAACTCATCTGCTCCTGCAGCAGGTGCCAGAATGTTCAGCATCAGCGTCGGCGGCAGCACCACAGCCATCGAGCAGTTGGAGTCTACAGCAGATAGCAAGGCTGAATACTACGACCTCCAGGGCCGTCGCCTACAGAATTTGCAGAAGGGTGTGAACATCGTAAAGCGTGGCGGCAAGACCATGAAGGTTATCATCAAGTAATAAAAAATAGTAATAAAAACAGATATGAAAAAGAAAAGATATATCAAGCCAGTGGTTAGCGTCATGGAAATGGAAACCACAGCCATCCTCGCCGGCTCTGTTATCCAGAAGGCGTCAGAAGAGGATTACAGCGACGAAAAAGTGAAGGATTTCTGGGATAATCCAACCGATAAGGGAATTTGGGCAGACTAGCCCCTGATTCTCTATCGTCCCCCCAGGCAGCACATCTGATGCCTGGGGCAAAATAAAAGGAGGGTGTGTCATAAGTCACATCCAATACGCCCTGTTTTACTCTAATTGAGCAAGCTTTGAGCGTATTTTTTAACGT
>ERZ1034949.393-NODE-393-length-29457-cov-42.815387_pt1 | contig 29457 bp, 24 predicted proteins | sample MGYA00520590_ERZ1034949 | MGnify/ENA primary metagenome ERZ1034949 (study PRJEB33766, sample SAMN09781752) | gut metagenome | biome: gut microbiome | host: Homo sapiens | place: Madagascar | study: EMG produced TPA metagenomics assembly of the PRJNA485056 data...
CTCGTCGTCCATGTCGTTTTTAAATCCATTCATGCTGTTGTTGCGTGTTTTGCTGAGGTGTTTTTACCCTGCGTGTAGGATTATCTGTTCGTTCCGGGATGGTTTGTTCCGTTTCAATCACTCTTAATCAGAGAGTTGTAGCATTGCTCAATGCCGGATGCCGTAAAGTTTTACTGCAGTGATTAATGATGTGAAGTCAATCCAAATCAACGGAGATCTCTCATCATGAATCAACCAATACACAATGCTTACTGGTTATCCCGTTTTGACAGCCTTCTCGACAGTGCCCTGGCGCAACACCGTGCCGTCTCGTTAATCCGGGTGGATTTACGTTTCCCTGAGTATATGCCTGTCACCATCATGGATCCCGATCCGGATTCAGCGGTGATTTCCCGTTTTTTCGAATCCCTGAAAGCCAAAATTCAGGCTTACCAGCGGAAAAAACGGCGTGCCAACAAACGTGTGCGTGCAACTACTCTGCATTATTTCTGGTGTCGGGAGTTCGGAGAGGAAAAAGGCAGGAAACATTATCACGTGATATTGCTGCTCAACAAAGATACCTGGTGTTCGCCAGGGAATTTCACAGTTCCTTCTTCGCTGGCGACGATGATCCAGCTGGCATGGTACAGCGCCCTGCATCTTGAGCCCTGGCAAGGCGATGGGCTGGTCCATTTTTCTAGGCGGACTCCTTCCCGTCCCGTAAAACTAACATCGCCTGATGCTCCCCCTTCTTCCGATGACACGCCTTTACCTGGTGGGGGTTCTGATACCCGGAAGGCTTCTGACAAAAAGCCGGGTGGATCCGCTGTGCTCTGGGTCAAGCGTGGGGATGTGGAAGCGATGCAGAAAGCCCTGAAGAGAGCCAGTTATCTCGTGAAATATGAGACGAAGCAGCATGACGGTTCCGGGCAACGTAATTATGGTTGCAGTCGTGGGCCGGGGCGTCTACTGGATGGCAGGTGAACTCTGTAAAACGGCATCCAGTGCCTGAGCGTATACCACGGTAAGGGCGTGGTTGACGCCCTTAGCTCGTATTCTGAAAAGTCGTCCTGAAGTAATGCAATGGATAGCCATCTACTTCCGTTCGCACGCTTGCTTTTCACGCCTCACTTTTTGCAACATCGACCATAAGTCGAAAAACGTTTGGTTGTTCTGGTTATTTGCATTTACTGCCATTTATGGAAATGAACAGATCGATTGGTAGGACTCAAATGTTATAGCGTCTCTCTTCTCATAGTCTGCTTTGTGCCATTACCGGACATACTGAGCAGAAGGCTAAAAAGGACGCTTTCAGGACATATAGCAAGGGAGCAGGGATGAAAGAATTAACCCAGTATAGTTAATGTTTCAATCATGATAGTTTCTGAATTAAAGGGGGCTATCCACCCCCTTTAATTACTTGTTCCACTCAGTTAGAATTTGGTTACTAACTTCATCTGAGAGATTGTACCAATAAGCTGAGTTATTGGTTGCGTCTACAACAATAAGCTTATCATCATTATCCATGACCGCCCTCACAATTTTGGCTGCATCTTCGGCAGAGTAACTACAGTTAACATACCAGTTCGATTCAGTTGTTAACGCCCAATTTCCTAAAGATTTAATTGCATCATACACAGCCGCATAATCTTTCGTTTTAATGAGGTCGTAAGTAATAAATAAATTATTAGCCATAAATCATCTCCCAAAGGACAAAGAAAAAAGCGCCTAGAAAGACGCTCATATATTAATGGTCTTTAAGCCATGCCTGTACTTTCTTAGCCGAATGACCTACAGCCTGTACGGCTTGAACAAGTTTGGCCTCGCTAACTCCAAACTTTTCAGCCCAATCACGTCTCTCGTAATCCTGTTTGATACTTATTAAATCATTGTCAGGGGTACCGATTTTGGTCTTATCATCAGCCATTTTACTGATTCCTCGTGATACAGGCTTATACCTGCCCATTAATTATATGGCTCCCGTGCCGCTTCGTAAACGTTCAATAATCAAACAATTGACACTGATCATAAAACCAGTTAGAGGATTTGACTCTACCTTGGATATATGATGCCACCCTCTTTATATTGTTGTCGGTAACTCACAGACATTGAACTCACGCTGGTGAGTGAAAGGCCACATAAACGCCCAACATTTAAACTGCCCTCAGCAGCGTTCGCGGAGCAATATACAGGCTTCGTATTCAATCCTTGCCCTACGAGAAACCCTGGCCGTTGCCTCGTTTTCAAGTGTCAGTAAGTTCTTTGTCAGACCTCATACAGTCTTGGGCTGGGTGAGGTGCATGGGGGAAGTTGAAGCCTTAACTGTTGAGGTAAAGCGAACCATAAGTGTGCAATTTTTCAAGCCTGGCGCTATTTTAGTCTTGAAAACAATTAGTACGCCCCCAAGGACAACTCATGATCGAATTTATCGCAGAGCATATAAACACAGTAAGCACACTTATCTCCGCTTTGGCAGCATTGCTAACAGCTGTTGCTACATTTTTCTTGTGGAGAGTAACAAGGCTATTAGCAGACGAGACAAAAAGGATGGTTGACGCATCAGTTCAACCTCATGTCGTTGTGACTCTTGAACCAAATTCTTGGGCTGCTTTTTATTTTGATATCAATATTGCTAATACCGGAAATGCCCCAGCCTATGATATTGAAATCGGATTTAATCCCCCACAGGTAAATGCAGAACATAGAAAAAATAAAGGTATACCATTTAGCAAGGTTAGCGTATTGAAAAACGACCATTCCCTCAACAGCAGTCTTTGTAAGTATGAACAGATTAAAGATCAAGTTTATTCTGTTAGTATTAGTTGGTCTAAACAGCCGGGCTCAACTGAAAGAGAGCGGAATGAGTATTCTTATGATATGGCTTCTTTCGAGGGGGTTAGCTACTTAGGTGCAAGGAGTCCAATGACACAGATAGCCGAGCAGATGAAAAAGATTAGAGAAGACTGGAGGCCGATTTCCCAGGGAAGCAAAAAAATTAAAACAGACAACTATAATTCAAGTGACAGAGCCGAGGAACAACGAGCACGTGAAGAGTGGTATCAGACCACTACAAAGCAATGGGAATAAAGAAAAGCAAAAAAGATAACTAATACAATTGACCTGCTCCCCATAAATTAGCATACCACAATCTCAGGTTCGCTCTTCTCTCATAGCGGCCCTTCAGCTCAGGTAACATCCGCTTCGTGCCAACAGCGGACGTTACTAACGAAACTGTGAGTTAAAAACGGGAGCTGGTCACATCCATCCCGCGAAATGGAATTCAAAAATGCCCTCATGGACGGTACTTCTAATCTAATGTGAGCATTTTCGTGGATTTTTTCGAGCCACTCCAACGAATGATTACATTCAGTTTCGGGCACTAAAACGCCATAAATCCGCAAGTTGAGGAGTAGCGACAAGCCAATTGGTTAAAAAACAGCTTTAATTCCCTTTTTCAAGCGGGTTTCTTGTCGCACGTCTGGTGCATCCAATTCATTTCAGTTACCCTGATGCCATACTGGCACGGGCTAGCCTCTCTTAATTGGCGCTGGTTTGTTAACCTTGTCCGCTGTCGGGTCTTTGTAAGTTGTAATTCCTAAATTAGCATAATCTTATTATAAGGCCTCTTACTATGCACACTTTATCTGTTTCAAAAAAGGAAGTTGGAAGAGCTGGGGATAGATTAGTTTCTCAGTTTGGTACAGGTGAAAAATATAAAGAGGAAGATGTACAAATTCTTCATGAGTGGAGGATGTTGCATTTATATCCTTTAAGTAAAATACAATTTTATATGGAAAGAGAGGCTGTTTCCTTAAACAAAAATGCGTTACTATCCTCTAGAATTAAGAGGATGCCTTCCATTGTTACTAAGCTTTCTAGATTTCCTGATATGAAGCTAAATAAGATGCAGGATCTTGGTGGGTGCCGGGCTATTTTAAATAATCTGGATCAAGTGTATGATTTAGTTAATAAAATCATCTAAATTCTCACATGAACTAGTTAGAATGGATGATTACATGATAGACGTGAAAGATTCCGGCTATAGAAGCTTTCACATGGTCTATTCATTTCAAAATAAAAAATTTCCATCTTTAAATGGGTTGCGCATTGAAATGCAAATAAGAACAGCTATTCAACATAGCTGGGCTACAGCAGTTGAAATGGTTGGTTTGTTTCGAAAGGAATCATTGAAATCTGGTTTTGGTGATGTAAGATGGCTTAGGTTTTTTGAATTGGTATCAGAGCTTTTTTATAAACTTGAGTATGAAAAAGAACCATCTGGGAGTTATATAAAAATATCAGAAGAATTAAGCTATTTATCCGTCGAGTTGAATGTTTTCGATATATTAGCTGCTTACAATGCCGTAGTTAGCCATATTGAGGGTAGCAAAAAATATGATAAAGGACTTTGCATAATTGTTGTTGACACCGTAAAGCGGAATATAAATATAAAGAGCTTCGAAAATCATAATCATGCAAAGGCGGCAGAAGCTTATGTTGAGTCTGAAAAATACTGCGCGGAAAATAAAGGCTGTGAAGTAGCTATGGTTTCTGTTAGTTCAATTAGTGAATTAAAAAATGCATATCCTGCTTATTTTTTAGATACGAAAACTTTTTTAAATTATCTCAGTAGGTATGTTTTTATAAAATAAAATGTTATCTGGAGTGGTCTGAATTCTACTAACTTAGTTTTTTAGACCGCTTCTGACCACAATGGCCTGTGAGGTTCTGCTGCTAGTCAACATAAAATAACAAAGCCGGCAGGTGGTGGTTGTTGTAAAGTTATTCAATGACATTCATGGAGGCTTAAGCGAATTATTTGTCCCTGGTCGGTATGGTGGCAACAGTTTGTTGCGAGAATTTGGCTAATTTGGACTGACTTCCGCTCCTCGCTCATAGCAGACTTTTGCATAGATTCTCTTCCTAAAATAGCGCGACATCTGTTTCAAAATTAGCTTGTAAGTAAAGCGAATACCTTGAGGACAATAAGCCAAGCATTGGCAGCAACGATAAATGTTTACATAACCGGTAACTGTCAGATCAGGTCTGAGTTAATACACCAGACTCAGCCAATTTATTGAGTTCGTTGAGCATCTGAACGGTTAATCTATGATAACGAGTTTTTAAACAGGTTCATTTCCTAACATTATTTTCACTCATCAAACATGGATAATTTTAATTTAGGTTTATTACTATAATTATATTTACTATTTATATACTCTTTGCTCACTCCCTTTTTTATATGATCACTATTGTTATTTACTTCCTGTCTTCACTCACTCTCAATCTTTGCATATTCCATTAGTATTACTCTTGTTATCGTATTCACTCCATCCTTCAATCATAATTACTGTAACTCATATGATATTCAGATAAGTTATTCTCTACTACGCTATTGCTGATATCCATCTGTTCCTGTTTTCAGTGAAATAATAATTGATTTTAATTTATCCATCATGAACTGTATTGGATTAACAATGATTGTTTATCTGAAGTGTTTTAACCATTCTGGTGAGCCTCAATTCTTCAGTCGTCACTGATTAACTGAATGTTTACTCTTTGATAAGGTATCCATGATTCCGTCATGTTTAACAGCGCAGGATAAACAATGAAATTGACAGGAGAGATTCCTGATTATGTTTGTTCGTTTCTGATTATCTTGTATGTTAAACAAAATGAAAATTATCCATCCATTCTGCTACAGCATGCCTGATAAATACCGTCTGTAAGTTATTACCGTTTTAGATCTGATTATGAGCGAAGGTATTAATTCGCTTACAGAGTTTAAAACGTCATTAACTTTCAGGAGTTATCAACATGCCTAAATCTTACACACCAAACTGGTTTTTTACCGCTTTACTTGACAATCACATCAATCAAATGATGGCACGCTATTCCTGCCTGCGGGCCTTACGGATGGATTTCTTCTACAGGAAAGATACGCCCGATTTCTTACAACCTGATCATCGCTGGCTTGAATTGCAGTTGCGTATGCTGCTGGAGCAGGTGGAACAATTTGAAAATATCGTTGGCTTCTTCTGGGGGATTGAATGGACGGCTGATCATGGTTTTCATGCGCATGCGGTTTTCTGGATCGATCGTCAGAGGGTTAAAAAAATATATCCCTTTGCGGAGCGGATTACGGAATGCTGGCGGTCTATTACGCATAACAGCGGTTCGGCACACCGCTGTACATATCAGCCGCATTATACATACAACATCAACATTCCTGTGCGCCACAACGATCCTGAAAGCATCGATAATATTCGCGGTGCCCTGCATTATCTGGCGAAAGAAGAACAAAAAGACGGGCTGTGTGCCTACGGCTGCAGTGAAGTTCCTGAGCGTCCTGCTACAGGGCGTCCACGTAAGCCTCACTTCTGAAGCTTAAGGCCTGAGCCTCCGCTCCTGGAAACACTCCGTCGGTAAAAACTTACCGCATTGATTAATGATGTGAACTGAAGTCAACGGAGATCATTCATCCTGAACCTGAATCCGGTGTTCTGTCCCTTATCTTCCCGTTCTGCTTCAGTTCTTCACTTATTCCATCAATCTCATCCGCAAGCCATAACACGTCAGCTCATTCACGGGCAGGACGCATTGTGGGCTGCGCATAACGGAACATATCTTATGAATGCTATTCCTTATTTCGACTATAGCCTGGCACCCTTCTGGCCATCTTATCAGAACAAAGTCATCGGCGTCCTTGAGCGTGCGCTGCGTGAGCAGTCAGGCTCACGGATACGGCGGATCCTGCTTCGTCTGCCGTGGGAACATGACAACGCCTTCAACAGCAGACAGAACTGGTTTGGTATGGATTTTATCGAAACCGTCAGTGCGCTGATGAATGCGAAACCCGGACGCGACCTTTGCTGGCTCCTGACCCGTCATCCTGAAAAGCCGGAATACCACGTGGTGCTGTGTGTCAGACAGGAGTATTTCGACGGCCCTGAACTGGACCGGCTGATTCTGGATGCCTGGAGTAATGTGCTGGGTTTCGCGTCACCAGGTGAAGCAAAGCCGTACCAGAAGCAGATCACCCGGGATGTGGTGCTGGACAGTCGTTCACCGGACTGCGAAGACATCCTCAAAGATTTGATCTGGGCGTTCAGTGATTTCGCCCGCGATCGTCGTGGTGTGTGCGATCCGGAAGCCCGTTGCCTCGCCGGTAATCCCGGCTATCCCGGATCTGCAGGACCGTTCTGAGAATACGGCTCAGCACCTTTCCCCGCATTCGCACAACCTTCATAAATCTCACAGAGGATATTCTGACCATGTTGACCTCAATGACAGGCCACGACTGCGTGTTGCTGCGTGCCGACGATCCCCTGATCGACATGAACTACATCACCAGTTTCACCGGTATGACAGATAAATGGTTTTACAAGCTGATCAGTGAAGGCCATTTCCCGAAACCCATCAAGCTGGGCCGCAGCAGCCGCTGGTACAAAAGTGAAGTGGAGCAGTGGATGCAGCAGCGAATTGAGGAATCACGAGGAGAATGAGATGAACGCATCCCCAACCATTAAATACAGTGCACGATGATGGATGAAGGGAAAGAACTTGAAGGTGTGGAGCCTCGCAGATTTCCGGCATCATAGTGCCCAATACGGGATACAAAAAGTTCCCTCAGACTGGAGACTCCACAAATGAAATATACACCGTTTGGCGTTGATATCGCAAAACATCTGATTCAGGTTCACTTCATCAATGAGCACACTGGCGAAGTGGTGGATAAGCAGCTTCGAAGCAAGGATTTTCTGACATTCTTCAGTAACCGGGAGCCTTGCCTGATTGGCATGGAGGCTTGTGGGGGCTCTCAGCACTGGGCACGTGAGCTGAAAAAACTGGGGCACGAAGTTCGGCTGTTGCAGGCTCGCTTCGTTAAAGCGTTCGTTATGGGCAACAAAAACGATGTGATGGATGCGCGTGCTATCTGGATGGCGGTACAGCAGCCCAGTAAAGAAATCGCCGTTAAAACGGAAGAGCAGCAGTCAGTTCTGGTCCTGCACCGTTCGCGCAGACAACTGGTGAAGTTCAGAACCGCGCAGATTAATGCCCTGCATGGCACGCTCCTCGAGTTTGGTGAAACCCTACACAAAGGTCGGGCAGCGATGGACAGAGAGCAACCGGCAGCCCTGGAGCGAATGAAGACGAAGTTGCCGCCGTATCTCATCACCGTGCTTGAAGACCAGTACACCAGGTTGAGTGAGCTGGATATGCTGATAGATGACCTTGAAAAGCAGCTTAACAGTGTGGCACGGCAGAGCGAAATCTGTAAGCGCCTGATGGAAATCCCCGGTGTGGGGCCGTTAATCGCTACGGCGGCGGTCGCCACCATGGGAAAGGCCTCAGCATTTAAATCCGGACGTGAGTTTGCCGCCTATGTCGGTCTGGTGCCGAAGCAGACAGGTTCCGGTGGGAAGGTTCGCATGCTGAGCATAAGCAAACGCGGGGATACCTACCTCCGGACATTATTTATTCATGGGGCAAGGTCGGCAGCATTGCTGACCAAAGAGCCCGATCCATGGATCACGGAGCTGAAAAAACGGCGGCCGACAGGTGTGGCTATCGTGGCAATGGCGAACAAGCTGGCACGGACAGTGTGGGCAATAGTCGCTCATGATCGTAAGTACGACAAAAATCATGTCAGTATCAGGCCATATTAATCGCTGATACCGATAAACATAAACTCTTTACAAAAGGGTGAATGCTGAAAGGTTGCTATGGCGGCCCGAGTGATGACAAAGACGGTAAGACCGTGACTCACTAAACCTGGATGCTGCCTTGGGCTTAAAGCTCGCTAGGAGAATAAGGCGTGAGTCAGCGAATCTCATAGTGGCCCGCAGTTCTGACTGACTGCAATAAGGCCGGATACAGAGCTGCAACTACTCGTCAATGTCAGAACAACGGAAGCCTTGCAAACGGGGATGCGTTCATACAGCAGCAGCATGAAACGTGTTGCAATGTCGGCGCTGGTATTGCGGAAATCAGCCCTGTCCCTGGTGCTGGCGACATTACCGTTCATCTTCCTGCTGACCCTCTCCGGTCAGCCAGCAGATTGTAGCTCTTTCCTGACTGATTCGTCATTCCATTCACATTGTTTATAACTGGCATTACACCGGTGTTGATGCGCACCTTCCCGTGTGTCTGCACCGGCTTAACAAAATTCAACAGGGTTTGAAAAGGAACATTTCGTGCAAATAACCGAAGCATTAATTTCAGAGCCGGGAGACATCCGGCGTTTTGTTCAGCAGGCGGTGGACCACTGGCCACATCTGCTGGCATTTCACTTCACACTCCATTCGGCAGAAGGAAATATCAACGGGCAACAGATTCATGCATTCTGTACTTCCTTTTACCGACAGGTGCACGAACGTATTACTGAGCGTAATCACACGGCCAGTCCATCCTCGCCGGTGGTATTACGCTGGTTGCGGGAACAACATGGAGGAGCAACAATGCGATGCCTGTTGCTGCTCAGCCAGGCGAGCATTTGTCACCCGCGAGCCAGTGTGACAGTTGATGAACAATGTTCGCAAGTGGTGGATTTACTGCAACAGAGCTGGCAGGTGATAAGTGCTGGCGGACAATGCCGGGTGGAAAAGCGTTTTCAGGTCGCCCGGGGTGATACATCTGGCCAGTATGTTGCGTTAAAAACAGTCGCATTGTCTCTGGGGTTACCGGTTGTGACCGCCATTATCTATCGTCCGGTACAGCGCTGTACATTGATTACAGCTCAGTGAATCAGCGCAGTTGTGCAGTCAACGAGGTTTTCTGGCTTTTTGTCGGTCATTCAGCACCATTAGCCGGGCCTCTGCCTCTTTCTGTTCCTGTAGTGTCACTTCCCCGCACGGCTGCCCCTTCAGGTCATAACGGGCGCCGCCAGCCATTAACGCACGGTAATAGCGCGGAGACTGCACATAAGACGCTACTGCCGCGCGTAATGCACCTGCGCCAAACGCCAGTTCTCTGATGGCGATATCCTGTATCAGGTCGTCAGGTATCTCAACTTTAAGCGGTTGGGGTTTTTCCCGGTTGAATAACTCAGGCCAGAGTTCCACAAGACGATTAATACGCTTACGGTTTTTACGCTGGCGTTTTGTCATATGCCGCCACGGTGTTTTTTCAGCAGAGCAGGGCTCTGTTTATCGTTCAACTGTGGTATCCGTTCCCTGGCCTTCACGTTGTGTGCAGTGTTCGTTTTATCCTGCAGCGGCGTTGCCGGTGACTTACTGAAAATACCCTGCGGTTTACGGTTAATGGTCAGCGTTACCATCAGTATTGTTACCTCGTGCTGTCAATGGAAGTGGTACCTCATCCGGTATCTGAAAATGTTTTCCGGTGGATGGCACAGCGAATGTCATGTAAGACATGCTGTTGCCGGTATTGTTCAGTGCTGTGCGTAGTGAGCGTATTCGTTATCAGACTGTACTGGTTGTGAACGATATGACTATGGTGACCGCTACAGTCGGACCAGCCGTACCAATACATACAGCCATGTGCCCTCTGATGCTGAAAGCCTAAATGATGGTAATGACGACATGCGTATGATAAAATATTACTTGACAAATGATAATGAACACCACTTGCAACAACCAGCAAGACCATTGAATAGAGCTAATTGGCGAGTACATCTGTAGATAGTACACAATTCATTACGTAAAATGCTGTAATTTCTATCTAGGGTTACGTAAAATATCACGTAACTTAATTCATTAAATATTTTACGGATTACAGCATGGCTAGTGTTGATGCAGACTACTGCTACTCGTTTCCGGCTATACGTGGCATTCAGGCAGGCCGCCCCTTCTACATTGCCACATGTCCGATGCGTATCATCCCCAAAATTTTTAGCTTTGATGAAAATGATGTTCCTCCGGAGTTGCGCGCGCAACGCACCCTCAATAAATCTCGCATCCCTGAAATGGTTCGTTATCTTCTTGAAAATCCTAAAGATTATGTATTTTCTGCACTAACAGCATCCATTGCCGTTGACGTCCAGTTTGATGAGTTTCCCGGCACGAATAATCTAGGGACGTTATGTGTACCAATGGACGCGCAAATCTTGATCAACGACGGTCAGCATCGTCGTAAAGCGATTGAAGACGCTTTAGACGCTCGCCCGGAGCTGGGGCAGGATAACATACCTGTGCTGTTTTTTGTCGATGAAGGATTAAAACGCAGCCAACAGATGTTTGCCGATCTGAATAAATATGCTATTCGCCCCAGTCCGTCGTTGGCATCGTTGTATGATCATCGGGATGCCAGTTCAAATTTGGCGCGTTATCTGGCAATGTCCGTAGAGCCGTTTGTCGGAATGACTGAGCTGGAAAAATCCAATATCAGTCAGCGGTCAAATAAATTATTTACGTTAAGCAGCATCAAGCAAGCTACCCGTGCGTTGCTGGGAAAAGATCCGAAAAAGAGCGATTTTGAAGAATGTACCCAGATAGCAACTCGCTATTGGCAAGCTATTTATAATGTAATGCCGGACTGGCAATTAGCCGCAAAAAAGGAAGTTTCACCGGTTCAACTACGTCAGGACTATGTTCACGCTCACGGTATTGGTTTGCAGGCACTCGGACAACTAGGGTATACACTGCTGACAAATTACCCAGAGCAGTGGCCTGATAAAATTGCTGCACTCAAAGTGTTTAACTGGCGCAGAAATAATCCGGATCTTATCAAACGTGCGATGCAGCATGGAAAGTTGAGCAAAACCAGTACGGCAATCCAACTCACCTGCAATGCGCTAAAAAACGCACTCTCAATTCCGCTTACTCCTGAAGAACAGGAGCTTGAAGCCCAAATGGTTGTCTCATGAGTAAATTAGTTCAGGCCTACGATTTGGCCGAATACACAGATTTTATTAATCAGGAGCAGTTTTCTGGACGCCCTCTGGCCGAATATATTTCTGAAGTTCAGAGAATTTATTGTGCGGATAAGCGTCCGTGGGTAATTGGCTATAGCGGTGGAAAAGATTCTTCCGCCGTGATCACGCTGGTGTATCTGGCCCTGCTTGGCCTGCCCCCGGAAATGCGCAACAAAGATGTTTTTGTAGTGTCATCCGATACGCTGGTGGAAACACCAGTGGTAGTAGATTTAATTAAGAAAACGATGTTGCAAATTGAGGCAGGCGCAAAGCGTAATGGCCTGCCGATCACTCAACATGCGGTAACGCCTAAAACTAATGAAACCTTCTGGGTCAATTTACTGGGGAAAGGTTATCCGGCCCCAACCCGCAGTTTTCGCTGGTGTACCGAACGCATGAAAATCAATCCGGTGAGTGACTTTATTAAAGAAAAGGTCAGCCAGTTTGATGAAGTAATTGTTGTCCTAGGTTCACGTAGTAGTGAGAGTGCCTCTCGTGCGCAGGTCATCGCAAAGCACAAAATTGATGGCTCACGCTTGGCCCGGCATACCACACTGGCAAATGCGTTTATCTATACCCCTATTGATACCTGGGATGTAGAAGACGTCTGGAAACTGCTGCGCGGCGCGTTCCGCTATGCTCCTGAATATATCGACGAATGGGAAAGCCCGTGGGGTGGAAACAATCGTCCTCTATGGACGCTGTATATGGACTCTTCCGCACAGGGTGAGTGTCCCTTAGTGATAGACGAAAGTACCCCCTCTTGTGGGAACTCTCGCTTTGGATGCTGGACCTGTACCGTAGTAACCAAAGATAAAGCGATGGAAAGTCTGATCAAAAATGGCGAAGAGTGGATGTCGCCATTGCTGAAATATCGTGATCTGCTGGCGTTTACCACCGATCCGGTGAATAAAGACACCTATCGCAACTATAAACGTCGTACCGGTAAGGTGAGCTATCAGTACGCTAAAGACGGTGAAGATCGCAGTGCAGAGCGTAAGCATGTGCCAGGCCCCTACTGGCTCAAATATCGCCAGCAATGGTTAAAAGACTTACTGGAAATTGAGCGTGATTTAAACGCCCAGGGCCACAGGATTACGTTAATCACCGAGTCGGAACTGCACGCTATCCGCCAAGAATGGTTGAAGGATCCTAATGAACCAGACTGGTACGACACACTACCAGGTATCTACCGTGAGGTGTACCAGCGGGATCTGGATTGGGTCGTTGACGACCAATCACGTTTTGACGCCAGCGATGCCGATTTGCTGGTGCAGATAGCTCAGGGGTTTGATGTTGTGCCAGAGATGGTGATGAAATTGATTGAGCTGGAAGTTTCAATGGAAGGATTAAGTCGCCGTCAGGGGATTTTTGACAAACTTGGCACCATTTTAAAACAGGATTGGGGCAGTCTCGAAGAGATTCAACAACAGCAGGCAGCGCTACAAAAACGTAACGACCGGGATATTCACCAGGAAGAAATCACCAGGCTGGAAGCTGAACTTCAGGTTTTACAACGCAGAATTGTCGATGCCAGCGAATCCTCTGTATTGGTCGGCGAGGAAAACGAACGTGCTCATTAAACAACTGGTATTACATAATTTTCGGGTATTTAACGGTACTCACACGATTGATCTGGCTCCAAGAAAGCGACCACATGAAGTAAACCCTCGTCCGATTGTGCTGTTTGGCGGTTTAAATGGTGCAGGTAAAACTTCTATTCTGTCGGCTATCCGGCTGGCATTGTATGGGCGGCTGGCATTTGGGCTCGCGACTCAGCAACAGGATTATATTGAGCATCTTAGTTCGTTGATTCACAAAGGTGCGTACTATATTGAGCAACCGGAAGAGGCGGCTGTTGAACTGACCTTTACCTATAATAAGGGTGGGCAGGAATCAGAGTTTACTGTTACGCGAACTTGGAAAAAGGGCAAGAAAGATCGCCTTTCTTTACAAAAGGATGGCCAACCACTCAGTGAACTGGATTATGATCAGTGCCAGGGGTTTCTTAATGAATTAATTCCTCATGGTATTGCTGATTTGTTCTTTTTTGATGGCGAAAAAATTGCGGAACTGGCAGAAGATGAATCTGGCAATATTTTGCGCACCGCTGTACGCCGTTTATTGGGCCTGGATCTGATATCCAAACTGCGTAATGACTTAATGATTTTCGTTAAGCGCCAACAATCCAGCCAGTTAGCGGAAACTCAGCAACAGCAGATTGAAGTGCTGGAAAAACAAAGTAGAGACTTAGCTTGTCAGACAGAAGCATTGCTGGAAAAAGCTGATTTTGCCAAATCTAGAATCGAGTTTCTGTCTAAAGACATTATTCGCTATGAAGGCTTGTTGAATGCGCAGGGCGGTGCATTTGCGCAGACAAAAGCGCAGGAGAAGCAGAAAGTTGAAACACTGCTAAAAGATAAGGAGCGCCTGGAAAAAGCACTGCGTCAGGAATGTGATGGATCATTACCTTATGCACTAGCTCCCAATATTTTATCCGAGTTGCTGGAAAAAATTGCTGATGAAACGCAGATCAAACAAGCTCAAAGCTTTGAAAAAGAGTTAAGGCTATTTTTGGCCCAGCTCAGAAACGATATTGCATTACGCTCTCGTACTACCAGTAAAATTGCAGCCGAGGCGATTACTGATAATCTGAACGAATATATGGCAACTAAGCCGAAGGGCGATTTGTTGTTTGATATTTCTGAACGTGAAGCCGGCATGCTCCAGCAATCAATAGAGCAGGACAGTAAAAAGGCATGGCAGCGCTTCGAGCTTTACCGTATTCAGTTAGCAGAAATTGAACAGCAACTAGAGCAAGCCGCTGCCAATATTGCCCGCGCTCCGGAAGATGAGCAGTTAATGGATCTTTTTGAAAAGCTGCGCGATCTTGATAAGCAGCGTGAAAATCAGCGGCAAAAATATCTTTCATTGCTGGAAGACGCTAAACGGGTTAAGCAACAGCAACTGGATTGTGTCCGTCAGGTGCAAAAACTGCATGATGCGGCCCGCAGTCAGCATGGCTTTAGTAGCGCCTTCAAAAATGCGCAGGAAACAATTAATTTACTCGATCGGTATAGCGACGTATTAACTCAGGCGAGAGTAAAGACGCTATCTGCTAACTTTGAAGTTGCCTATCGCAAACTGGCTCGTAAAGAAGATATGCAACTGAGTGCTCATATTAACCCAGAGACATTTGACGTTGAGTTAATTGATGAGAAGGGATCTGTCATTAATCGTAAGTTACTATCTGCCGGTGAAAAGCAGATTTATGCCATTGCTATTCTTGAGGCGCTAGCAAAAACTTCTGGTCGTGATTTGCCGGTGATTATTGATACGCCATTAGGACGTCTGGATTCACAACATCGGGATAAACTAATTAACCATTATTTCCCATTTGCCAGCCATCAAGTGGTGCTATTGTCTACCGATACGGAAGTGGATGAACGTTATTTTGTTGACCAATTACGTGATGATATTTCTCATGCTTACGAGATAGTATTTAACACGCATACTAAATCATCAGCGTTGAAGCCCGGTTATTTCTGGGAATTAACTAAGGAGGCTATCTGATGCTCCCGAATCGAATGGTGCTGAATCGTCAGACTGAAGAGCAGCTTAAAAGATTGAAAGGGTATACAGGGATCACACCTAATGTCGCTGCCCGATTGGCATTTTTCCGCTCGGTGGAGAGTGAGTTTCGCTATTCATCAGAACGGGATAATCGGAAACTAGATGGTTCGCTGGTGTTGGATAAGATTACGTGGCTGGGGGAGACATTACAGACTACGGAATTGGTATTGAAGATGCTTTATCCGCAGTTAGCTCAGAAGGATATGGTTAAAGCATGGGCTGCGCATGTGGAGGATGGGATTGCGGCGTTAAGGAATCATAAGAGTCTATTAAACTTTATTAAATCAATAGATTAAGAATTTTTAGGCCATCCAAATTAACAATATGGATGGCCTGAACAAAATTTAGTCAATTTTAAAAATCTGTTTTGACATTTTCGTTTAAATAATCATATATTTTTCGCTGACCCACAGTTGTTGATGTATACTCTGTATTTTTTGTAAACTCCTCAGGATTCACAGTTTTCAATGCAGAGCACAGCTTTTCAATATTTTCTTTGTTAATTTTAGGCATGTCCATCAATTTTTTACGTAGAAACTGAAATAATGCAGAAATACCGACAGATCTAACTAACACTGTGCCTTTCTCAATACATACATTAGCCCAAAAATGATCTTTTATCGCTGAAAAATAAATTTTCAATATTTGCTCTATCGCCTTATCATTGCCTTTTATATAAAACCATCGCAATGGGCTTTTATCCTTGCTGTTTTTATTATCAAGCCTGCCCCTTCCTTTTTCTTTTTCATCCGAATCAATTGCATTGATGGTATATCTATCAGCACGAGGGTTTTTAGATATTAGTGATAATACACCATCAATAAATACAGACGATGATATAGACCAGTCATTTTCAGTAATTTCATTCAATACTCTATTTTTTAATCGTCTGTAGAAAGGATATTCATCTGTTTTATTGAATTTCTCACTAAAATATACAGCAAGCAAATCAGGAGGCCAATAGTCTCTGGATATATCATCAAGAGAGTATCCAAAGAGTCTATATGCTAAACTTTTAGGAACTTTTTGTTGGTTAAAATTAATTGTTGAAAATATAGTTGCTTGATTGGATGGTGGTAATGAGTTATAAATTGAACAAGGTAATTGAATATCTTTATTCTTAGCATACTTAAATCCTAATAATCTGTGCTGTCCATCGATAATAGAACATAATCTTAGATTTATATTCGGTATTATTATCTTATATAATCCATTCTCACTTTTTTTAAACTCCCATTTGTCATCTTCCTTTGCAGGTGTACCATCTTCATTATGATTGACAGAGAGTATGATTGAGTTTGGAAATGCAGCTTCATCGGAGTCTATGAATTTTGCTATGTCTAAGGCTCTTGGCATAGACTCTTTCCTCTGCACACCTGATATTTCCCCATCATCCATTTCCGCCTGATTCACATAAATACATTTCAATAAATCTTCGGCAGACATAACCGTCTGAAAGAATTCGCCGTATGGTTGGGTGACCTTAATTGCATGGATCTCAATAGAATTAGACATTTATAGCCCCTCACCTGGCTCATCATTAGAACTCATATTCCTTAATTCATCAGACACTAATGAATCTGGAGTTACAGGGATTTTAAAATCAGGCTTAACAACGGTAATGGAAAACCATAATATTATAGTTATAATAAGTGATGAAATTAACATGAAATTGACGTCATTTTTTAATCCAAAAAATGAAAAAACAAATGATATGAACCATAAAAATATTGAACAAGATATTCTAACTTGTTTACGGTGCCTTTCAGATAAAGAAATAGGATTTTCGTTCTCGTCATCTCTGGATAAACACTCCGCGGCTAATACGCCCAATGTGGTAATAATAAATGAAAAAATAGAAAAACCCAACTGCGTATTATCTTTTAAAAATAATGGGCCAATCCATATTCCGCAGGTTGATACAAATAATGTCACCAAAGATATAAAAATAAATTTTGGCTGAATGATTCTTGGATATAATCCTAAGATATCTTTCCACAAGTTCACCCAATGTATCATATCATTTCTCGACATGCTTTTTACCCTAACCTTGTACTATCTACAAAAATAATCAAAAAACAAGCTCCCAAAACGCCTGATCTCGCATCTTGCTAACCCGCTTATACCCATCAATATACAGACTAAAATGTTTTTCAAGCTGCCGAATCTGCCCCATCAACGACTCCTGTTCGCCCTTATCATCCACGTTGAATACAGCCTTGATATCCGCATTCTTAATCTCGGACACACGATGAATAACCCAGGTTAGAATATATGAAGCGTAATTGTTCTCTCCAGTTTTGAAGTGGGTAATTTCCTGCGTTGACAGGATCGCTCCAACACCATATTCACGACCTTCCTTAAGGATCTTCCTCAGACTGGCAAAGTCCTGGCGCATAAAGTTATCTGCCTCATCCACCAGAATCATCTTGGTTAGCTGACGATAATCCCCCTGAATCACTGGCTTGCCGCGTTTTTGCATTTGTGCATAAAACAGATCCAAGGTTAGCGCAACCACCAGGTTTTGAATCTCTGATGAGTAGCCAGCCAATTCGATAACAGTGACACCATCCACCAGATCATACAGACTGGTCATTTTCTCTGGGTCTGTTTCAAATATCTGAAACCCAGCTAAGTTATAAAGCGCGGCGTACAATGAGTCTTCTTCTACTTTTTCCTGAGCCAGATATCGCTGCCACACATCTTCTATGGTCGGTGCTACACGATTCCAGGTTGAGCGATCATGAGGCACTATTCCTGCTAATTCATAGCACTCCATGATTAGCGTAACCAGTTTCATACGCTGTTTCACACCCAGGTTATAGGCTTTCCCCATTGTTTCAGAAAATGCGATTGCCGTATGTCTGGGTAACATGGGCATATCACCAAACAGTGACAAAGGGTTATAAGGTAGTAACGATAATTGATATTTCTTACCGCCAGTAGCCTTCAGAAAAGCCTCGTCCACATAGTCAGACTTATAATCAAAGATCAGTAAACCAATCGATTTTCCATTAACGTTACAGGATTGGTTACGCATTAATTGTGTCACCAGCGATTTGGTAAATTGCGTTTTCCCGGTTCCCATCGTACCGATGATGCCTGTGTTGGTATTCATAAACTTCGTGGTGTTGGTCGGCTCCCAGAATAACGGGGTTTGCCATGTAGCGTCATGACCAAATAATACTTGTAAGGGTACAGTGCTAACTTCAGGTGTCGGCTTTGGAGTATCAGGCCGTGTATCTGGCGGTGTAGTTACCTGCACACCCGATGTAGAGGGGGATGGGCGCTCATCACACTCTGGCTTCAGACGGTATTTATCTGGTACCCGGTAGCGTTCAGCCAATGGCAATTCACCTTCACGGGTAGTGATTAACGAGGATAGTAATGAATAAGGAATTTCGATCTGTAAGATATTCCCTGTCGTCTCTTTATAGGAGAGATCGAAGCAAGATCCGCTGTCTACATGTGCAACAACAAAGCCATTAGCATAGTCTTTTAACTCACCCAACTGATAGTCACCCGTCAACCACCATTCGCGACGATCCAACAGGGGAGCCAGCTTATCACTGTCCAGCACACCGTACAGCCGAAGTTTCTCTACCTGCATCAGCACCTGTCGAATAAAGAGCGCTCGATAAAGTTGCGATGCCAGTGTATGCGGCTCCAGAATATCCTGCTGTAAATAACGTTTAAGCTCAGCAGCCTGCTGGCCCGCATAGCTGTAATCTGGTCGAGCGCCGGTTTTGACTTCCAGCGGCAGTAAATAGAGGCGGTTTTCTTTAAAACCAACAAAGAGCACATCATCAGAGATCGCGCCTTTACGGTACCCCTGTAGATTTCTGGATAAATCGCTTTCCTTCATCTTTAGCCCGACGTTACCAGATACGCGAATCATTTCGGCTACAGATAGCGGTACCCAGCAGATATCAGACTCACTCAGCATGGACTGTACAAATTTATACGCGCCAATGATGCCATATTTCTCTTTGCGCTCTTTTTCACTGGAGCGCAACATCTTCAGCAACCACTCGCCGTTAAAAGCATTAAATTCGGCAAGTAGATGCTGGCTATCAACGGAAGATTGCCCGGACTGGCTTTCGGTCTGGAGCAGGCGGAGGAACAGATCGACCTGCTTCGTTACCGTCACCGCATCGTAGCCTGCGCAACTGGTGTACTGATCGGAATAGTGGATCAGCACAACATCTTTCTGGCTGGTAAAGAAGTCGAGAGTAACTTTGGGGTCAATAATGGTGGTCCAGAGCGCACTGTTGTAAGAATAATTGAGTAGCTGTTTAAAATTGCCGCTTACGGCCAGTCCAATCCCTTGTCCGTGGTATTGACTATTGCTCTGACGCGCTGGCTGCCACAGGCAGCCCACTAACCGGGCAAGTCGTAGAGCGCAGTAAGATTCAGTATCAACATTCCGCAGGCCAAACGCGGTAAAGTAGGCATCCCCCTGTGTTTCAGCTCCTTCTCCGGCAATCAGCCCATGACACAGTACACCGCTGGCAGCATCTTCAATGCGGATCTGGCGGCAATCCACTGGAGCTATATTGGTGAAAAACGCCAGATGTGCATAGGCCAATTTGTCGCTTTCTGACGGCAGGACAAATTTGCTGAACGTTAACCGACTGCGCAACAGGTCAATCAGCATATCGGCCTCAGCTCGCCACGCGCCGCTGTTCAGGTCAAGGTCGTTTTTAAGCTGTTCGTAGCTGCCACTCTCGGCAAAGCGATCAAACATATTTGGCAGCAGGCGTTCATCGTAGCAATTTACATGCACTGAAATAGCATGCTCTTTTTCCTGCTTAAAATATTCCACTAACCCCAGAAACAGTTCTTTCGCTGTTCCCTGATTAATAGCATTAATAATCAATGCATTGTTTCCGGGACTCAGAAATAGCCGGGCGTAGGCTTCGGTAAATTCATTGAGCTTGTCTTTTACCAAACGTTTTACGTAATCGTGGCTCACCTGGCGCTGGGGAACGACATCGATCCAGAAGCGATTTTCTTCCACCGGTTGCAACTGTGCGTATTCATGTTCACTGTGGTAAACGAACGGCATCAAGCCGGACACCACCAGACGATCAAGCGTAATGGTCGGTAGTGTGGCAAATGACGCAGAGCCGTATTGTTCCTGCTCTGCGCAGATAGTTTGTACCAGTTGTAAATGGTAGGCCAACACCAGGGGATGTAACGGGGAGAGACGTTCATGACTGTCGACGTAACAAATACCCAGATGCAGCAGGCGCTTTTCCTGCGCTGTTAACGCTCTGCTCAACTCGATTTGTTGAAGCGCCTGTTCAAAGGTCGTCACTATATGGCTTACCAGTGCGCAGTATTCTGCTGACCACGATACCAGGCTAGGTAAAGTACCGCAGCGCTGGTAGTAGAGGAATAATTGGTCGTAGGCGTTATAGAGATCGGGGTGGCTGGCAACGAGTTCATCCAGCGCAAACGCGCTATCGTCATCTCCTGTCCCCAAAAGACGTTGATCAACTAATGAGGCTTCCAGCGCCAGTAACTGCTGGCGAACACCGACAACCTTGTGTTCGGTATTATCAAGAATGATACGACCCTTCAACCGGTTCCAGGACGCATTCCCGTCTTCTTTGAACAGTTTATTGAAACGACTCTGGTCAAAAAGTAGCGGTAAGGTTAACCCTTCTTCGGCTCCCGGCCCTTCGATATTGAATGCCAGACAAGAATCACCTGAAACAAGCTTAAATTGGATCAGATCGCTTTGATTTGCCAGTGTTTCAAAATTCACCAATGCATAATGCTGACAATCAATATCACCATTTTCTTCATCCAGTATACAGACCTGGCTACCTGACTCAGCGATTCGTAGTTCGTTGTCTTCGCGTTGGAGTGTGATTTGTGGTTTACCTGGCTCGATACGGAAACAATGCTGAATATCGTCTAGCCAGAATTGTCCTTGCCTGACCAGTAACAGGCGGAACTTGTACTCTTCGGCTGAATTATTACGATTAGTCAGTTCGAGGCTAAAGAAGCAGGGATTCCCATCGAAAGGAACCGACGCCATAATACGGGAGCTTTTCCCCCCAGCACGACTAATTCGCCAGAAACGCTCTTTTTTTAACTGACGATGATGCGCAATTTTTATCTGGTTATCCTGAAGATCGTTGCCCTGAAAGCAAAACTCCAGCTCAGTTTGCGATTGTTCGGGTGGTACCTGTACCAGTAGGCTGATATCGCGCTTGCCTGCTTTACTTGCGCTTTTCGCCCGTTGCCAAATCACGCCATTTTCGACCGTGATATCATCCAGTACCAGTTTTTGTTCGCGGTTCTGTTCTTTTTCGTTTAGATAAACAGCGAAATCAAGCTCGCGCCAGTCGTCTTTATCATTGAAATGTTCCTGAATAAATTTGGTGCTGAATTCAGTTAATACGTTCTCCAGTTGCCCACTGTAGCGTTCAACGCTGTCCTCGATTTGACGAAATAACTTCCTGTTTTCATTCAGTCGGGTATGGAGCTGTTTCTGGCTAAAATTCAGTAGTTCATCATCTTTAAACAGCGATAGCTCGGAGAAATCCAGATTGCCGTCATCCAGCAGGCGATACAACGACGAGAAGCCAAATACGGTCGCACCTTCATCCAGTACCGTTGTTCGTTGATCCTTTAATAAGCAACGCGACAACTCTGAACGGTTGTTGTCCGTCGTGATCAACTTTTCCAATTCATGACTGAAGGTTTCGGGGTGCCAGATAGCTCCCGGTGCCGCGACGTCTTTTGTGCTGTTAATCAGGGTGTCCAGCATGCTGTTATGAATAATCAGCAGTGCAGTTTTGGCAAACACCCCGCTGCGGCCAGCAACTTCATCGCGTAAATGGGATATGTAGTTTTCCGTGAATGCTGGCGCTGCGGCTCCGTGCAGCACCGGAATAAGCTGAATACCATTACAGGAGAGACAGGCAAGGCGCTGCTCTGGCGCAATTTCCAGATGATTGTCACCTGCCAGGTCAACAAAAGCCTGCCAGAGTTGTAGAGCATTGTCAGGGTCAGGAGATTTAAACTGGTAACGCTCACCAGGTTGAATAATGCCACTAACCCATTCAATAAAGGTTTCCGCCAGATAGGTTTCATACTGTTTTACGGACATACACGGCGTCTCCACTGTCACTCATTCGCTCCACATTTCCCATACGTTCATAAAACGCTACCAGCGTTTGTGCCGACTGGTTATCCAGATAAAATCCGCGCTGTTCAAAGCCGCGCAGCAACTCATGCAGGCGTAGTTTGTCATTTTTACCCACAGTGAGATTGGTCAGCAGCAGCAGACGATCCTGATTCAGTACCAGTACTTTTCCCGCCCGACCACGTATCTGAATGAAATCGGTGCAGATCTGGGTTTCAAGCTCGTTGATGTATTTCCGGTTAACTGTCGCACGATCAGATTTCTTATCCTGAAACTGTTCAACAGCAACGGTTAATAATTGTTTAAAAGCTTCTTCCAGAGTAACGGCTTGCGTATACTTCGATGCCGAAAGCTCGCGTTTTTCGATAAACTCCTGCAAATAATTATTGAGATCTTGCAGTAATTGAGATGAGTTATCTGAAAAATTTAAGCAATCCTGATAGACCTGCCAGAGTGGACGCTTCTTACCTCCTTTTATTTGTAGAACTTCCAGCGCGGAGAGTATTGGGAAAAGTTTTTCACTTTGACGAGCGAACCACTTATAACCAAAACGTTTTATTTGATCCCGTTCAGAACTGGCTTTTTCAGTGTCGAGAATAAAGAAAAGCGACTTACTTTGTGGCTCGCCGTCCTGCCAGTTGTCCAGATTGAGCGCTAGCTGGGCACACCAGCTAAAGGCATATAAACGCAGAGTATTAGTCAGTTCTTGTAACAAATATTGAGGGTGCTCTGCCAAAAACGCCAGATCAGACTGAAAACAAGTCACCAGATAGGGAAGATAGGGTTGTTCTTCAGAGAATGGGCCTTTTCCCAGTAAATTTATTTTTTCATTGAGCTTATTTAGCATTTGCTGCTCAATGAAGTTCAACTTATCCTGGATAGGATATTCCAAGCTGAAATCTCCCATCAGATTAGCAAACAGAGTGCCAAGGCGTTTATCGGCCATTGAAGCGCCACTTATTTTTTCGCCATCAAACTGAGCATGAAATAGTAAAAAAAGCGGAGATACACGAAAGATATCTTCACTGGAAAAATACATCCGTTCCAGTACAGTCCAGAATGTTGGTTCATCAAGCAATTCTTGAAAATGAGCCTTGCAATCATCGCGAAATTGACTAGGAGTATAGGCATCAATTTTACGCTTCAGGGCGTAGCTAAGCACCAATCCGGTAACAAATTGCCAGTTAATATCATTGTTTTTGTTACGTATCGGCAGATAACTATCCAGTTGATTGTTACCCACTTTTAACGTCGTTGCGATAGGGTACATTTCACTAACCCTCCATACCGCTAATGGTGATCATGTCGTCGTCTGCTTTAGCGCGATAAACTCGCAGCCCACCAGCATAAAACTTGATTTCGCTACTGGATTTAGCCTGTTCAGTAATCAACTCAACGAGTTCGTCCAGTAGAACAATGGCATTTTTATCGTACTTATTGGGGCGATAGCCATTATTTAATTTGTTCAGAAGTTCAAATAAATTAAGTCCGATACGAACTGGTAACAGAGAGTTTTGCCCAACTTTTAAATGCACGTCGAAGCCAGTAGGGTGGGCCGTATTTTTATTACGGATGGCCACCCAGTCAGGTTTCAATTCGACGGGCGCGGTTATTTTTACCCCGCCATATTCACCCAAAAAGAACTCTTCTTTTTGCATACTCAATTCTGGCGCTTTGCGGTTTGCATAGCGCTGAATACCAGCAATAAGTTCGGATGTATAAAACCGATTCAGTACTTTTTTCTGCTCTGAGTCAGCGGTGTAATTTTTGTGCAGATGCCAGATTTCTGAATAATGCTCAAATAAGGATTCATTAAAGAATACGGAAAATTTCTGATGATAATTATTCCCCAGAGATTCATCCTGCAGCAACCAGAATAGCCGAATTAACGAAGCCGCATCACCTGGATTAACGCACTGACGATCAAATCTAACGTGTAATGGCGCGAGTGCAGCTAAAAACTCATCCAACTCAGGATCTACCAAGCCCAATTCGTAGCGCAAAATAAACTGATCGATTTCATAGGTGTGCAGCCTAGCAGGATCAAAATCAGAAACTTTTTTAATCAGGTCGTTTTCTGCCCCAGTGAAAAGATTATCAAATAAATACCCCGGCCCCATAAGCAAATGATGCAGAAAATCCAGTAGAGTTCGGGTTGTCACAAACTGATCTTTAATCAGGCGGGCCTTAAAGAGCTGAGTGATGAGAACATCCTGAACACCCGGCAGACAAAGTAATTTATAGTTAGCAACTTCTTTCAGCTCAGGGTTAACGGTCTCATCATGTCGAAAAATAAACTGAAACAAATTACTATCATCATTACGGGTTAAATTATCCAGTAATGTTTTAATAAACGATGAATACTGTTTTTTTTCATTAAACTGGAATTTAGGGTAATGCTCAAAGTCAAAAAAAGAACAATGCCCACTGCGGTATGGGCGGCTTTCTTCCTGATCTGCTGACAAGAAAGAATCGATCGCAGTGCGGATCGCCAGATGGCATTCAGCACCTTCTCTGGCAAAATTGGCGAGCATCCCGGTATTGATGCCTATAAGCAAAGGAGATGAGTATTGGTGATGATTGCTAAATAAATCATTTAAAGCATCAATAGCTGATTGCCGGGGAGCAAAGCTGTGTGTTGCATCCAGATGAAAACTAAAGCGCTGCTGATAACGAGGGTTTGACTTACAACGGGTCAAAATTTCGGACTTTCCATCACCACTACTGCCACACAAAAAGATGATTTCACCGGGCTTAGCAACATCCAGATAACGTTGCAGCTCAGTTTCAATTTCTTGTTTAACAAAGAGTTGTTCTTTTAACTGATCGAACTCATCCTTTTGACGATGCGTTACCGTGGTTACGGAAAACGAAGATGACTTCGCAAGTACACCCAACGCTTTACGTAATGTGATTGCGCTCATAACTTCATGTTCTCAAAAGTAGGATTATACCTATTCTATAAAAGCTATCCGCTGATATCTATAGGCACTTTGAGACATTTATTACGGGCAATTTTAAAATTGTATCTTTTCCATCCGTACACAAAACACATCCAGAGATGGCGGGGAAAATCCATCTATCAACCAGTTCCACTTTGGAAATTGCTTGATTAGTAGTATCTTAATCAAACACATACGCTAAATATTACCCCCGATTGATTTTCGCATAGTCAAACAGCGTAATCGATCTCTCCCTATTCGCATCCAGAAAATCAGCCCACCATACTGCAAATCAGCTCGCGCTCATCCAGATGTTCTGCCTTATGGATATACGCCCCCTTACCGATGTGACTCATCTGACGTTCAGCCGCTTTATCTCGTGCTGTTCTGGTCTCAATACTTCCATGCCGTTGCAATTACCTCTTAAACCATTCCTTACCATTTTCATGTCTTCGATAAGAAATCTTCATCATGCATGATCGATTTTGTCGATCGATTCGATCGAATTTTCTCTTTTTACCCTGTCTTTTGCATGGTTTTAAAATAAGCAACCTTCTTTATCGTGTAGGTAAGAACCAACGGAGATGATTGAAATGAAAAAGGTTATTGCTGTTTCAGCGCTTGCTATGGCGGGCGTATTTTCAGCCCAGGCTCTGGCTGATGAGAACAAAACTGGCTTTTATGTGACTGGTAAAGCCGGTGCTTCAGTTGTGGCTCAGACTGACCAGCGCTTCCGTCAGGACTTGGGGGAGGATGTTTATAAGTATAAGGGCGGCGATAAGAACGATACTGTATTTGGTGCAGGCCTTGCGGTGGGCTATGATTTTTATCAACATTACAATGTTCCTGTGCGCACGGAAGTGGAATTCTATGGCCGCGGAGCTGCGGACTCCCATTATACACTGGATACATGGCATTCTCCGATGGGGAATGGTGGTCGGGAAGACACACAGAACAGGCTCAGTGTGAATACCCTGATGGTGAACACGTATTATGATTTCAGAAACAGCAGTGCATTCACTCCATGGGTATCTGTTGGCCTAGGTTATGCACGAGTACATCATAAGGCGACATATACTGATACCTCCTGGAATGAATCTGGCGAGATAAGTGATATTTCTGAGTTACATTACTCGGGATATGATAACAATTTCGCATGGAGCATTGGGGCCGGTGTTCGCTATGACGTAACCCCGGATATCGCTCTTGACCTCAGCTATCGCTATCTGGATGCTGGTAAATCCTCCCTGTCTTACAAGGATGCAGAAGAGGATAAATATAAATCAGAAGTTGACGTTAAAAGTCACGACATCATGTTTGGTGTGACTTATAACTTCTGACGACACTGCTCCTGAGCGATAATTACACATATTCAGTAATTAAGATATTTATATATCTTCTGCAACTAAACAAAAATACCCTGCAGTAATATATCGCAGGGTTATTTGTTTCACAGTAAGCGTACAGCCTGAACCGTCTGGTCAGAATCTGACGAATTAGACAAAGTGGTGTCCACCAAATAAGTAGTGGGAACCAAAGTGTCAGATATGCAGAAAAATGTGACTCCCGGCAGGCGAAAAGGCTGCCCTAATTATCCTCCCGAATTTAAACAGCAGCTCGTTGCTGCCTCCTGTGAACCCGGGATATCCATCTCAAAACTTGCTCTTGAAAATGGCATTAACGCCAATCTGTTGTTCAAATGGCGACAACAATGGCGCGAGGGAAAGCTGCTATTACCTTCTTCAGAGAGCCCCCAGCTACTTCCTGTGAATTATTACAATAGCGTCAGGCCTCACCATTACAACGGTGGGTTGACGCCGGAAGAATCAGAGAACAGATACCGTTTTTACTGTAAAACCGTGGCCAATATTACTTGACCACTACAGTCCTGCCTCTTCTGTGCCACGACAAATTCACCTTGCAGGGGGCTGACAGAAACGTCAGACCTGAAATTACAGAAAGCCACTTTTCAGCATATCGGCGAGGTTGATTATCCCGGTCACCTTCCGGTTTCTGTTCAGAACGGGTAGAACCGAGACCGGAGAAGGGCTGTTTTGCTCCATCTTCCTGATAGCCACTTCTACCAGTTCATCTTCATAAATCCAGACCGGTGATGACGTCATGACTTCAGTCACCGGGTTATTAAGGAACAGGTTGTTGTACATCACGTACCGCCTGATATCACCATCGGTAACAATGCCAGTGAGCTCACAGCGAGCATCCATCACTGAAGCAGCACCGGTCTTACATGACGTCATGGCGAACAGCGTATCCAGAATTGATGTTGATTGATCCACTGCACAACAGTTATCTCCGGATTTCATAATATCCCGGACCGTCGTCAGGAGCCGTTTACCTAATGCTCCGCCGGGATGGTAAAACGCAAAATCCTCCTTTTTGAACTTTCGGATATTCATCAGAATAACTGCCATCGCATCTCCCAGAGAAAGTGACAGGGTAGTGCTGTTTGTAGGTGCCAGATTTAAGGGACAACTTTCCTGTTTAACAGCCGCACTGAGAAACACATCGCTGTGTTTTGCAAGGGTGGAGTTTTCATTACCACAGAGTGAAATAATCGGGAGACCAATCCTTTTCAGCACAGGCAGCAACGCCAGTATTTCCGGTGTTTCCCCGCTGTTGGACAACGCCAGAATGACGTCAGATGATGTCACCATCCCCAGGTCCCCATGTGCTGCTTCTGCCGGATGGAGATAAAACGAGGGGGTACCTGTACTGGCCAGAGTGGCAGATATTTTATGCGCAATATACCCGGGCTTTCCCATACCCGTCACAATCACACGTCCTCTGGTATCAACCAGTAAACGAATGGCTCTTGCAAAGGATTCTCCGATCGTCGGAATGGCCTCCAGGAGGCTCTGTGCTTCGCTGGCCAGTATATTCCTGGCCTGTGTGATAATGCCTGCAGAGGCATCGTGTTGTACTGATGGCATAATACCCTCTCTGAGTGAGCAAACTGCTTTTGTGAATCTGAATGTTAAAGTGTGATTGCAATGTGAATATGTGAATCTGTTCACATTTAATTATTAAAACTTAATTTAGCCTTACGTCATGGTGAGGCTGACCTGAAGAGAGTGGCAATTAATGGCAAGGTACAGCAAAAACGACAGAGTGAACCGTATCATTGAGATGGTCAGCAAAGATGACAATGTCACCATCAGTTATCTTGCAGATTACTTTTCGGTGTCACACATGACTATCCGCAGGGATGTGGAGGAACTTCAAAATAATGGTGTGGTGAAGGTTATTTTTGGCGGACAAATCGTTAAAAACTTCATTGAAAACAGCCCGGAATACAGTAATAAATCCCGAGAGAACACGGATTATAAAAAAGCGGTGGTGCTCAAGGCATACAAATTATTACGACCCCAACAGACTGTATTCATGGATGGTGGTACCACGGTAAAACAATTGTCCGGCCTGATTGATATGCCACTGACCGTGCTGACAAACGATATCAGTACAGCCGGTCTGCTCAATGAAAACGAACTTATCCGGGTAATTCTCTGCCCGGGGGAAATTGCGAGGGAAAGTTTATCGGCCTACAGCAGTGAAACACTACGCTTTCTCTCTGAACATTATTTCGATATCGCCTTCATTGGTGCTGATGGTTTCAGCAAAGAAAACGGTGCCATGACGACAAGCCAGGTGAAGGCAGACTGTAAATGGATGGCGGCAAACCGGGCCATTCAGTCTGTATTACTGGTCGACCACAGTAAGAAAAATGTTTTCTGCAAATATAAAATAGCCGATCTTGAATTCTTTAGTGAAGTTATAACTGATGATGACTGAGCAGGTAATGACTCCAACTTATTGATAGTGTTTTATGTTCAGATAATGCCCGATGA
>ERZ1034949.395-NODE-395-length-29362-cov-6.104548_pt1 | contig 29362 bp, 30 predicted proteins | sample MGYA00520590_ERZ1034949 | MGnify/ENA primary metagenome ERZ1034949 (study PRJEB33766, sample SAMN09781752) | gut metagenome | biome: gut microbiome | host: Homo sapiens | place: Madagascar | study: EMG produced TPA metagenomics assembly of the PRJNA485056 data set...
AGCCGATATGCGGCTCCATGTCTGCATAGTAGATGTCCCCTCTGAGATATCTCCAGTTGTTCGGTAACATAAAAATCAACCTCCTTCTTTTTATCGCAAGACGATAAACCAGCTCGACCTGAGCGGCATGTTTGCGATATGCAGTTTGCGGATGTTGCCAGTGCATTGAAATCGCAAACTGCTATATGTAAGAAACAGCCGTCGCAAGCTAGTGCCAGCGACGGCTGTTGTTCAGGAGGTAGAATGAAATCATCAGTTTTTCAGCGGCAGGCTTAACCTGCGGCTGGAACCGTTATAGATGCGAAGGATCTGCCGCATGTGACGGTTGGCAGAGCTGCCGGTATCCTTCTGCGCCAGTTGGGTGATGGTCTTGGGGTGGGTCCGTGCCAACTGCTGCACCAAACGCTCCCAGTCGTACTCACCCTTATAGGCGGAGATAAACCGGGTCACACCCCGAATCACCCCGGCAAGGTAGGCATCCACATTGCCCCTCCACGCCTCGTTGATGATGTTCAGCATCTCAATGTAGCGCTCCCTGCCGTACTGCTTGTATCATTGTCTGGAAGTACCTGAAGCTGCATATTCAATTTTCAAGGTCCGTCGGCTCCGGTTTCCGTTCCCTCTCGGGCCCGGTCCGTTTCCGTGACATGATTGTATCGTACTTTCGCAGAAAAGTTTATGGACTTGTAGTCTAAGTCACCCACCCTCTTAGTCCAAGTTCTGGGATACAACAGACAAAAATAAAAAATCCCGTCTGAAGATGGAAGTTATCTTCCATCTTCAGACGGGTCCTTAGAACCATTTTTCTATTAAACGCTGTCACTCATCCATCAGATACGCATACCTGTGCATCTGCCATCGGACGACTTGCTCAACACGCTGCCGGATCTCCAAAGGGTAGTAATCCGCCAAAGACTCCAATTCTGCGCAGACATCTTTTGCGGTGAATCCGAAGCGGAGCTGAATCCCATACAGTTCCTCCGCAGCATCCAATTGCGCATCAAAATCGAAGCTGAACAGCTTTGCCTCAATTCGTTTGGCACAACCTTCAATCGGCAAATCAAGCGGATAATCATTGCTGGTATCCGCAAACAGGCACAAGCCCTGATCGAACAACGGGCTGAGGGCGTACTGTTCTGTTTCGGCATTGTACAGCACCGCAATGTTAGCTGATCACCCTTGGATGTATGCCCTGTCTTTTTCAAAGGCGTATGGTCGTCAAGACGGATCTGCTCCATACACGGTCTGTCGGCTGACCTGAAAGGTTCGTGCGATCTCCGCAACGCTTTTTCCCTGTTGCTGCATCGCAACCATCTGGATGATCTGCGGCAACATAAAAGCAGGCTTTCGCCCTGCTGCATGGCGCAGTGCTTCTTTCTGCGCTAACTGCCGGTATCGTGCGGCATCCTTGGAAATTTCCCGCAGTTTCTGAATGTCAGTCGTCCCAAATACATCGTAGATCTGATGTTCAAATGCTGTTTCCATGCGCTCACCTCATTTCTGCTCTCGCTATATCACAGCGCAAGAAGAGTGTCAGCAAATTATTTACTGACAGATTTTCAATGAAACATCCAACTTTTTGAATTTCGCTGCAAAAAGCCCCTGCGGGCAAATACTCGCAGGGGCTTCATTTTGCTATGCGTTGGTGTGTCTCGCGCCAACTCAGGCAGTTATTCGACTTCAATCAGATTGGGTTTTTCCGGCAGAGCCTTCTGCTGCTGAGGCAGAGGCAGCCGGATGTGAAGGATACCATCCTCGAACTTTGCATGGACGTCCTCTTTCTTCACAGCATCGCCTTCATAGAAGCTGCGGGCGCAGGTGCCTGAGAAGGTCTCGCGACGGATGTAATGATTCTTGTCATCCTTCTCATCATTGCTGCGACTACGGACGGTCCGAGATGAAAAATTCTACAGTTTCCGTTTTGAGGAGACCGTTTTCGGAGCCCCTGCCATCCGCGAAGAAGGCAACTGAGCACCGCTGTCAGCCGTTTTGCATTTTCCGGAAAGGAACTGAATCCTCCCTTCCCTGCCCTGTGCAGAAAGCGATATGCACCTCTATACCCACAGTACAGGGCATTTTCATGTCCCAGACCCAAAACAACATGTTCCAAGTTTCTATCGATGAAACGTATATTCGCCATTGCATCTCAATGAGTGAAACAAATCACATTCTTATATTCTTATTGAGAATGGTATTTAATTTTCAAAGCGTGTTTTTCTCAGTCAAATTGATTCACCGATATTAGCGTGTTATAATAGTTAAAGAGCCACTCACAGAATCATTTCGAGGAGGAAGATTGTATGGGCTTTGATGCATTTATCAGCTACCGAAGGGAAAACGGCTTTTTGATGGCTCAGGTAATTCGGGATCGTCTGGAAGAGAAGGGCATTCATTGCTTTCTCGATCTGGAAGAACTGCGCTCTGGAAGATTTGACGAAAGGATCTCGTTAGAGATTCAACAGGCGCACACGTTCATTTTGGTTCTGCCCAAAAACACACTTACACGCTGTTCCAATGAAAATGACTGGGTGCGAAGAGAAATTCTCGAGGCTGTAAAATATAAAAAAAATATTATTCCGGTAATGTATGATGGATTTAAATGGCCTTCAAAGTGGAATGAGAAGATTCCCGACGAGATTCGGAATTTAGAAAAGATGAACGGCGTATCCGGGTCTCAGGAGTATTTATCTGCAATGATCGATAAGATCATCAGTTGTTTGCCTCAGGATAAAATCACTAAACGCTTGTCTTCCGGTACGGCGAAAGAAAGGATTCCGTCTGACACTCTTGGTTTTTTTTACGCAACAATGAACACACTCCAAAGCGATTGCTGTGTTGATATGGCATTTCATGCAGGGACTCAGTGGAGGGAGCTGAGCGAAAAGACCGCAATACTCAATGATATTCTGGATAAAAAAATTAAGCTTCGGATTCTGGCAAACCGAGCGGAAACAGTAAACGAAATTACAAAAAGTATGAAACAGCGGCTAAGAAGATATCGCGGCTTTGATGAATGTCTTTCAGACTGGTATGAACTGGAATGTATGTATCCTGAAACTGTTGCGGTGAGAATTCCCAGTGTTCCTCTTTTCCATCGAATTTATAAAGTGAGCGGAGATGCAACCGGTGCGCTCAATGTTAAGTTTTATAGTTACGGAAACGATTCTCCTAATAAGGACTTTCGCATGGTCTTCGAATATGGGACACCAGAGTATCAACTGTACAGTGATGAATTTGAATATTTATGGAAACATTCGGAAAAATATCTTTCTAAAAACCAATAAGGTCTCTTTACAAGCGTCATATTTCAAGCGCCTAGTCCAAAGTTCTTTGCGCGAACGCGCAAAGAGAACAGCCACCTGATGGAAAGGGAAACTACTATGAGCGAACTCACGGCATTCAGATTGTCGTTCTTCGATTTTTTGGATCGACTTCCGCTTTATTCGTACCGGGACAGGACCGGCGCGCTGAATGTTCTTCTTGTTGGGAACGGTCAGAGAATGCTGGAAGAGCTTTTGCCCGCTGTTGCGACAAACGGGCAGCTTCTTGACACAGCACTTCATATCACGCTTGCCTGCCCCAATCCGGAACGCAGCATGGAGCTGCTGCTGCAGAATGCGCCCTGGCTTCCGCATTTTGCAGCGCTTTCCTGTGCCGGTCAGACGGTTTTGGAAAACGAACGGGAAGACGTGCTGTGCACCATCGCCTTTGAAGGATCACCGCTGGAACCAGACGGCATCGCGCAGCTCGCCCCGTCCTGCAAAGACTGTCCGTATATCCTCATCTCCACCGGCTCCGACGAGAAAAACGCCGCGCTGGCGCAGGCGCTCGGAGAGCGCTGCGACCGTCCCACCCTCATCGCGTATGTCCAGCGAAAAAAGCCCTCTGTGCTTCCGGCTGTCCGTTCCGAATGCACCGTTCTGGTCCCGTTCGGCTTTGACGACGTCAAAACGGAGCTTCCGAAAGAGCTGGAAAAGATCGGCCTCAATCTCCACGCTTCCTATGCCAAGTCGGCTGACAGCCGCTGTTCGGTCCGGCAGATCCTTTCGGACTTCTACAACGATGAATATACCTATGCGTCCAACATCGAGGCTGCCATCCACGTCAAGGCAAAGCTTCTCTCCTGCGGGATCGACTGCAGCGATCTGGATCAGGCTGCAAAAGAGTTCTCCGACCGTCTGGCAAATGATCCCGCTCTCCTCTCCCGGCTTTCTGCCGTAGAGCATAATCGCTGGGTCCTCAGCAAAATTTTTGCCGGATACCGGCAGCTGCAGGACTACGATCTGATCTACCAGAACGGGAACACCACACACAGCACGACGCAGAAATGGCACACCTGCCTGCTGCCGGCAGACCACACCGGTGTTTCGGTTCTCACCGAGAAGGCATGGCAGGCAGCAGAAGCCGGTATCGCGCCCGACCCGAAACTGGACCCTCTGGACCGGATGACGCTGATCCTTCATCAAAAATGCAAAGAGCGTGCAGATGCCTGCAGCAGCACTGTGAACAGCCTGCTTAAAACGCTCCGGGAACTGCTTGCGGAAGATCTGGACCTCTCTCTTGCCGCATCGGACGCCTTTGACCAGCTGTCCCTTTCGGTCTCGGAGCTGCGGATGCACAAAAAGAGCGCACTCTCTCTTTATCAGCGGTCGTGGCGAAACCTGTACGACCAGATCCGGACGAACGGCGGCGCACGCACTTCCACGCTGGTCTCTGTGATGGACAGTCTGCGGGCCGAAACCGGCGCGCTTGTGGAATACGTATCCCGGAAAGACTACAAGGAGCAGGACCGCATCCTCTGCAGGGGCATCCCCTATGCATTGACCCATGTGTTCTGCCCTGCGGTCATGAAGCTGCTCTCCGAACGGATGACCGAGAACATTGCCGCCATCCAGCAAATGGACCCCGACGCGATCACGTTTGTCGGGATCGCACAGACCCCGATGGAGTTTGCTCAGCTTCAGAACACGCTCTCAAATCTCAAGCGTTATACCCGCCGCTATCTCCCGGAGAGTACGGTCCGGTATTCCATCCTCCTGCCCATCGCACGGTCCGGCATGGCCGGAGAAGAGCGCGAGGATGTCGTGTTCGTTCCTTCGCTGGAGCGCAAAGCTCTCGCGAACGAACTGGACAGTCTGTTCCCGGCAGCCCCGGCATACATCGACACCACCGGCGCTTCCCCGCTCCTGATCGCCGCCGCGCTGGAATATGCCGACTGTCACAGCTGCGGCGTGTTCTATAGCTGCAGCGGAACTTTCCAGAACATCTCCCGCGCGGAAGAGCTGGAATACCCTTTCCCGAAGCAGCCGTTTACCGTCGGGCAGATGTTCGACCTCAGCGGCGCGGACACCATCAGCGTGGAGTCCGACCGCATCACCGGTCTCGAGAATGTCTACCGCGAGCTGTGGAACATCGTATCCGTGGACAGCCTTCACTGGAAGAGCCTTCTGAAAAAGATCTCGACCCAGTCGGAGGAACAGACGTCTTCCCCGCAAAGACCTGCCGCCCTGCCGGACGACCGGATGTTCCGGTTCTCCTTTGCGGGCGAAGGCGATGAGGTGACGCTGCAGATGCAGCCGGACACCCTGCAGAAACTGTTTCCCCTGCTGCGGCGGCTGGCAAAACTCAACTATCTTCGGGATTTCTCGACCAGCCTGACCTATGGCGCGACCCGCATTCTCCGGTTCACGGTCCTTCCCGGCATCACAGATGTTCCGCTATTCCAGAAGGAGATGCAGCGTTTTTGCAATGATTTCGATCCGCAGACCATGTTTTTTGATCTGAACTACAACAACAGCGCACTTCTTATGTGCGGTCTGCGGTACAGCATCTCGTTGGCAGACGACACTCCCCTGTATCTCAAATGCCACAAGGACATCCTGCAGAAGCTTGCCGACATCCACTGCATCTATGATCTCACCTGCGACGACGAGCAGCGATGTTCCTTCCGGCTTGCCAGTCCCGAGATGCGGCACATCATTGAAAAAGAGGGAAACGCGGCAGAGACCTATGTGTACTATACGGCTCTGCTGGAATGCGGGTTCGATGACGTGGAAAACGGCCTTTATTTCCGTCACGCCGTCGGCTCGGAGATGCGCAATGAGATTGATGTCATCTGCACTGGCGGCGGCGGTTCTCTGTTTGTCAGCGTCAAAGACCGCAACGAGACAGCACTTGCCGCAAACGATCTGGACTATCTGAACATGATTGCATACGAGATCCGCTACGAGGCCGAACACTTTGGCCTGAACGGCAAGGCGGTCCTCGCCGCTCCGGCACTGCCCATCTATACCCTCTCCCAAAACGGGACCTGCGTGCTGAGCGTCTACGCCAAAAAATGCCGTTCGCGCGGTGTTTATCTGTGCGGTAAAGAGTGCTTTCAGAGCGGGATGCTCGGCCGTTCGCTGACTGCTGTTCTGCACGACACCAATGGTTCCTGGTGTGAATTTCTGCGCCCTGTCGCAGAACGCGCTTTCCCATCGAAGCCATCGCCGGATTCATTTTCACCCGCCATTCTCCGCTTTGATGAGCTGAAGATCGGTCAGGTCTATTACGGCAAAGTCATCAACATCGATCGGGGACTCACCTTTGTGGATATCGGCGTTCGCGGCCGCAACAAAATGCCGCTGAACGGTGCCGTACCGCTCCGGGAGGTTTCCGATCAGTATATCCGCAATATCAACGACGTTTTACACGTCAATGATATCCTGAAGGTAAAGGTCATCGCGCTCAACCCTTCTGCATCCAAATTCGATCTTTCCATCCGTCAGGCCGAGAAAGCCTGAGTGATTCGCAATCCGAATATGGCATCAAAAACCGATCCCGGACAAATCATCCGGGGTCGGTTTTTTCGCCTTTTGGGTCCTGCGGCACGGATCATCGGAAAAGCTTTTTCCAGAACATCCTGATTTCGCGCAGTATCTGCTGGATCATGCTCTGTACCCTTTTCTGCCAACTCTTTGCAGTTTTTTCCATCTGCTGTACAGGCTTTTCCATATTCGGCAGGTGGAGCTCCGGATCTTCTTCCGCAAGAGCCATGTATCCTTTCCGTGCATCTTCCCTCATCATTTTCAGTAGCTCCCCCAATGCTCCGAATGACACCGCATCCGCAGCATCTTTTTTTATCGTGTCTGCCAGAAAAAGACCCGGATGTCGCACCATGCGCTTCCACCGTATCCTCTCCGCGTTCAAGCGCATCCTTCTCGCCCTGCCCCATGAGCCAGACCTGTCGAGAAGGATCGAAAGGCTGTTGTAAGTTTTCTCCACATCCTTCAGATAGACATCCGGCCCTTTTTCTGCCAGTTCACGGTATCCTGACAAATATAAATGTCGTTCAGCGTGCGGATAAAATCACTCAGCGCCAGCCGCTCCTGCGCAAATTCCACCACAGAGGATGCGATGAACAACTTGATATATTTCATAGAAGTCCTCCTTATTTTCAGAGCATCTACCGGACAAAAATCTTCCTCAGGAGCCGTCAACGCGCCCTGTTCCGTCCGCACATCCTGTTCCACATTTCCATAAAATCATCGTGATCTCATAATACCACAGCTTTTGCAGGATTGGAATATCTTCGCAGCGGGGAAGTCCGAAAGTGCCGACGCAAAGAAAACGTCCGCCTGTTTCAAAAAAATCGCGTAGACGCTTTTTTGTTTAAAAAAACTTTACTTTCGGGCCTTTCCATTTCCAGATTCGGAGACTTCTTTCCGAACATTCTTCCGAAAGGAGCAGGCGCAGTAATCTATTGGCACATCCCAACGAAAGGAGAACCGCACAATGACAGCAGAACTTCAAAAGAAGCTGACCGCACGGCTGGTCCGGGACTACCATCTCAGCGAGTCGGATGCGCAGGTAAAGGCCCGCATGCTCGGACAGAGCTGTCCGGCCCCGCTGCAGAAAAATCTGGAGCAGTGGGCCTCCGGGCAGCCGCTGAGCGAGATCCGCATCGGACGATATTCCATTCCCATGATCATGGCGATCTGGGGTCAGCCCGATTTTTCTGGTGCACTGGATGTCCTCACGGAGTACCTGACCGGCGACCGTGACGCTGCAGAGCGCCGCATCTGGCAGATGCGGAGGTAGGCGGCATGGGGAATCACGGCACACATCCGACCCGGTATGGGAGCCTGAGCAACGACAGCCTGTATGCCATGTACCGTGAGAGCGTGTACCGCAGCCTGACCGAAGCCGAAAAGCTTGACCTGCTGCAGGAGACCGTGAACCGGGATGCTGCAGAGCGCGGTGAGCTGGGCAGTCCTCGGGTGCAGTTTTCCAACCTGCCGCACAACGTGAGCGGGGAGGCGCGGGACGGCGTCATCTCCGTCAACCGCGACCTTGCCGTGAACGGCGTCCAGACGCTGACGTACAACGGCCAGCCGCTCCGGCATCCTGTCGATGACTACAACATCCAGACGCTGAACACGGTGCTCCACGAAAATGTCCACTGCTTTCAGGATCAGGTCATCGACGGCACCATCACCGCAGATGCCCGGCTGACGGCCGAGTATCAGGCCAACGGCTTCACCACGAGTGTCGTCCAGCAGGGGAACCGCCTTTCCCTCGGGAGCCAGTACCTCACCGGCGAGACCGCAAACGGCTATTACCTGTATTATTTTCAGGCCACCGAGCGGGATGCGTTCCGTTCGGCTGAGATCAAAACAGACCAGATCCTGCAGGGCATCACGGCAAAGTACGGCACCGAGCCATCCTTTGCCGCTTACCAGCGCACGACCGCTTCCACCGGCTACCAGGCCACCGAGCAGCGAGCCATTGCACGGTTTCAGAACCCGGACTTTGTAAAGGACCTGAATCAGACGCTTCAGAACCAATACTTCAACACCAATGCACCGGTCGATGCAAAGACCGAGCAGGCCGTCAAGGCCGAAATGGTGCAGAGCCTGCACGCCCTGCAGATCACGACAAGACCTTCCCACACAACAGAGGAGAATCCGCACATGAGCAATAATTTCAATTATACGCCCGTCACCCTTGAAGCATACAACCAGTCCCTTCGGGATTCGGTCAATGCCTACTACGTCCATGCCATGAACGACCCGAACATGAGCAAGGAAGAAGCGATCCGATCGACCTCCGAAATGGCCGAACGCTACCTCAATGCCGTGGACGAATTCAAGGCAGAGACCGCCATGAACGAAAGCGCCGAAGCACAGCCAGTCACCGCCGACAGCGTAAACAACGGCATCGACGGTGGCAGCGGCGGCATTGACGGCGGCAGCGGCGGCATCGACGGCATCGACGGCGGCAGCGGCGGCATCAACGGCGGCGGCATGAGTCTGTAAAGGAGGAAAGAACTATGGCCTATCAGTTCGGGAATCGTCTTCCCTGTCCCGCATCGCCCCGCAAGCGCAATGCAGGCGTCTACACCAGAACGCTGCGCGGCCAGACCGTCCGGGATGCGCCCGTCCCCACATGGACCGCCGAAGCAGCGCAGCATCCCTTTGTCGTGTTCGAGGACCCTTCCACCAGAAAGCGCATCGGGCTGAGCAAAGATATGCTTTCCTACGGCCTTCTCACCCTTGCAGAGCCGGGCGGCGGCAAGACCAACCTGCTGGACCTGATCACGGACCGGCTGCTTGCCACACAGGAGAGCGACGACAAACTCATCATCTTTGACACCAAGGGCGACTATTACCGCATGTTCGGCAGCCGGGTCCCGAAAGAGGACTGCATCGTGCTGGGCACAGGCAGCGAGTACCGCGGCCTGACCTTCTCCCACAACCTCTTTGCCGAGATCATGCCCCGCGGGCTGGATGGGCGTCTGGTGTATACCGAGGACGCCGACGCCAATGCGCTGGAAAAGGCCAAGCAGATGTTTTCCTGTATGGAAAGCCAGACCCAGCCCATCTTTCCCGCCATGGCCGAGCAGATCATTGCCGGCCTGCTGACCTACTTCATGCGCACATACTGGATGTCTGCTCCGGCCATGCTGAACAACGAGGCCTTCATCGCCTTCGTGACCGGCAGCACGAACGAGCAGCTCATCCGGATCTTCAACCTCGACTACATGAAGGACTACCGGAACTGCACGAGCTCTATCACCGGCAGCAGCAGCGAGACGCAGGGCGTCAACAGCTACATCGGCACCGTCCTCCGGCAGCTGTTCTTCGGCCCCTTTGCAAAGCATCTGCCGGGCCGGGAGTTCGCCATGCGGGAGGTGGTCGAGACCCCGGGCAGAAAGGTCGTGTTCATCGAGTACGACCTGCGCTACGGCCAGACCCTTGCCCCCATGTACGGCCTGCTGATCGACAGCGCTCTGGCCACCGCACTGGGCGGCCGGAACACCAGCCGCAGCAATGTCTATTTCATCCTTGACGAGATGCTTCTGCTGCCCGAGCTGAAGCATCTGGGCAACGCGCTCAACTTTGGCAGATCGCAGGGCGTCAAGATCCTGTGCGGCCTGCAGAACGTCTCCGGTCTGGCAAACGCATACGGCGAGACCGGTGCAAAGCGAACGCTCGCTTCGTTCCAGAACATCGTTGCCTTCCACAATGCAGACTACGACACCCGCCGATTCCTGACCGAGCGGTTTGGCGACAATTACCAGAACATTTCCTTCTCCGCGCAGCAGAACAGCACGCATGTGCAGCGGGAAGGCCACACGGTCGAGGACACCGACGTCCTCTCCCTCGGGCTTGGCGAGGCCATCGTCAGCCTGAAAAATGAAGCTCCGTTCCTGTTCAAGATGCCGAAGTATTCCTGAATGCCAAAGGAGGCAGACGCTTATGTTCCATGACAACAAAGAGATGATCCAGCACGAGTGCGACCGCCTGAACGCGGTGCGCGGTGTAATGGGCGGTGGTGTTGACCACACCACTTTTTTCCACCGTATCCGGGGCGATCTGCTGATCTCCGGCTACATCGCGTCCGACCCCAGACTCCTCAACGATCTGCTTGCCGAATACCTTTACCGGAACGATATGCCCACCATCCTTCTGTCCTGCCACACGGAGCCTTTCGAGCATCTCCGACGCCTGCGCAGCACAGACTCCGACCGCAGCCACATCCTGATATTTGACCCCGCCGAGCCGATCTATCATCCGTTTTATGAGATGGACAACCAGAAGCTGCTTTCCTTTCTCCACCGCGCAGCCGAGTCTCTGGGCTATCACACGGCCATCGACCACATCCTGCAATACGCCTCTGCAGCTCTGAACATCATCGCCACCGCCTATCCGGTGTCCCTTCCCGCATTGGCCGATCTGCTTTTGTACGACGACGATTACATCGCCGACTATGCCCTTGCGCAGGGCCTAAATGATATGGTCTCCGACGTCATCCTTGCCAATCACGAAGCGGGTATCCATCTCCGGCGCATCTGCGAGAAGCTGCAGTCGGCTTTCAGCGCCGTGGCCGACCCGAACGCCGACACGCATTACAGCATTCAGAGCGCAGCACGGCAGGGCACGGCACTGCAGGCGTTCTACACTGTCTCTCCGGAGCAATCCCTGATGGACGAGTACCTGAAAGAAGAGCTGCTGTGCGCCCTCCGGCAGGTCAACCGGGTCCGTGTCATTGCCGATGAACTGGAGTTCAGCGGGTCGGATGACGCGCTGCTGCGCTTCCTGTTCAGCATGAAGCGTCAGGGCCGCGTCGAGCTGATCTTCCTCTCCCGCAACGCGCAGGAGTCGGCAGACGGCATGCCGATGAACTTTTCGAACGTCGTGCTCTCCGGCCACGACCAGCCTGCCGCCACCGAGGCGCTTTCCAAAAGCCTGTGGGGCACCTACCCGCACAGCTACCCGGTTCCTGTTGCCGGAAAGCCGCCGGCCCTGCTCTTCACGCTGCGCAGGAGCACGAGCTGGCAGATTTCGACACAGGAGCGTCTGCGCGTTCGTGCTGCCGATCTTTTTTCCCGTCAGGGCTTTCTGGGGCGCACCCCGGATCTTCTGGCCGTAAAGACCACCGCCAACAACTCGATCTTTCTGGTCTCCTCTGCGCAGTTTCTGTCATCGTCCTCGCGCACATCGGCGCTGACCAGACGCCCGGCCTGACCGACTGCCGGCGTCCCACCCTAGGTATTTTCAGTTTCACTTTCGGAGATCCGGCTCAAAACGCAGCGCCGAAACTTCCGTTTGTGATAAAATGATCCCAAACCCGAACAAAAGGAGGTCCCTCAGTTGAAATACACCAACAATATCTTCGGGGCAGACGCTTCCGGCGGTGTCTTCGGTCCGGACAGCCCGTTTCGCGGCGGTCTTTCCGCAGTCACGGTCGTCACGCTGGTGCTGACGGCGGTCTCTGCCGCAGCCGCCATCTGCCTTATCGTGAACTTCGAGGCCGTCACCGCCCGCATCGCGCTCTGGGTGGCGGGAGCCTTGTCGTCCGGCATCGCGGTCTTCCTTGTGGTCGGCGGCATCGTTTATTTTATCCTGAAGCTGAAGTGGCGGATGTACCGCAGCTTCCGAAGATGGTAAGGAGGGATCAGAATGGATTATGATGTCACAGTCTGGACCGTGTTCAAGCGCTTTTTTCTCGGCTGGCTCATCGCAGGCGTCGGCCTTGTCATCGTGAGCTGTGTAAAGCACGGCGATTTCATCATGGCAGCCGTCGCAAACAACGCGCTGGCATGGTTCGAGGCCATCCTGCCGATCGGGTTCACCCTCTACGCCATCGGTCTCATGATCAAATCTGTGTTCCAATAAGGAGGAAACGCTATGCCTGACTACAAAAAGCTCGACGATCTGAAAGGCTATGTCCGGACCCTGCTGGACAGCCACGCGCCGGTCATCACCGCAGAAAAGGCCGCGCGCATCACTGCCGTTCCCGGCGTCCCCGGCACGCGGGTCATCTCCTGGTCCGTGGATGCCGACGGCGCTTCGCTGGTGGAAAAGGACGCCGTGGTCTGTGCCGACGCATCCGGCGTGCCGGACTGGGTAGCCACCAAGGCCGATCCGCTGGGGAACCCCGTGATCGACCGGAACGGCCACGCCAACCAGTGGATCATCTGCGATGCGGTGTTCCGCAAAAAATATCAGGCCGTACCGGGTCAGCCCGGCCTGTACCAGCCTGCAGGCGGGCCGCAGCGCTTTGTCCGGCTCCCGGAGGCTGTCCGGATCATCCAGTGGGGAGAGGAATGGAATGTGGATGCCGGCGGGTATATCAACATCACCGACCCGGAGGATCTGTATGTCATCTCCGGCCGGGATTTTGCCGATACCTACCGCGTTCTCTGACCGGACATCAGGCTTGTGAGGAGGAAGCGCCCATGATAATACGATAAGCAAAAATGCACTGTGCCAGAGGAAAGGCACAGTGCATTTTTTGTGCTGTCTTCAGCGGGTCGTTTCCGGCAGTCCAGCGGCTCAGTGCTCTGTCCGTTCCGGCACGCGGACGATGTCGTCCAGCGCCGACCAGCGCGCTTCGATGAGGTCTGCCGTTGCCATGACATTGGAGTAGTCGATTGCCGTAAAGTCCTTTGGGGAATAGTCGTAGCCGCAGTTGACCGCTCTCTCTCCTTCGTTCACCCGGTACATCCGCGCCTTCCGGTCCCCCGCAAAGCGTTGCCAGTCCTTCTCGTGCGGCTGTCTGTCGTCGTCCGGATCCAGCACAGACAGCATCCTCTGCGCCAGCACAGCCAGTTCTTCGGACGAGCACAGGCAGCCGTGGAGACGCGCAATGTACAGCTGCTGCTTGGGATTGCCCGCTTTCATGTAGGCGAGCACCTGCTCAGGCACTGCCGGTTCCCAACCGCGTGAGTAGGCCCACCGGACCCAGCGCGCATGCTCTGCGCGGGCAAGCCCATCGGTGGCGCTCTTATCGGCTTTTTCCAGCGCCGCACGGAACTGCTCTGCCAGACTGCGGCCAAGCCGGATGTTCTTTTCCTCCGGAGCCGTGCTGCTGAACCTCTCCTCGCAGACGATATGCTCTGCCAGCTCGGTCCTGAGCTGGAACATCCGGTACGGCAGGTACAGAGCTACCGCCATCGAGGAATCCCGGTTATAAGTACGGGCAAAATAGTCCACCAGGTTTGCATTCTTTGTGCTGTCGTCCGCATCTGGAGCGACCCCGCAGTACTGCAGCTGTGTCGATTCTGCCACACGCTCCCAGTAACCGCCGTCGATGTTGTCCCACGAATAGCGTTCGGGGAGCAGTCCGAACGGAATCAGATTGTAGTTGTTGTACCAGCTGCTGCCGTGGTCGATGGACTGCACGGCCATGTTCTCTGCCAGATAGGCGATGTCCGGCTCCCGGCAATAGAACGCAATGGTCGGCTGTCCCTGACTCTGCAGCGCTCTGCCATTCCGGACCCGGTCCCGGATGTCCCACTCGCGCAGCCGGATGGCAAGGTTGAGGTTCGAGACATCGTCGCCTGCATCGACGACGTAATAATCAAAGGTGTCCACCGTCGTTTTGCCCCGGTTGATATATCCCATAAGGCGGTAATCCTCGAGAGACGAGAGGGCACAGTTGTTCTTCAGGAACTCCACAGACGAGATGCCTTTTTCCTCCGGCAGTTCTCCGAACATGGCCGGGGCCTCCATGCGCAGCGCATTTTTGATCTCCTCTGCGGCAGGCGAGATCAGGTCTATTTTTATCCTGAGCTTCTGATAGGCAAAGGTGCCGAGCCAATATGCTTCCCGCAGCAGCCATCCGGTAAGCGGAGTGTTTCCCGCACTGATGACGATAAAGCGGATGGTGACAGAGCCTTCCCGGAGGCTCTGCTCTGATTTGCCGCGGATAAGGTCGTAGAGCGGATGCTCTGCGAGAAGGGTCTGCGCAGCGCACTTGGCATCGTCGAGGATGAACACCCGGACGATGAAGCTGCCCAGACGCTTCAGCGCCGTATCGATCAGAGCACCGTAGCGTTCTTCCGAGACGCGGATCGAAATGGTCGTTCCGCTCCAGCGTTTCGTGGCCTTTTCCGGGTCTGTGAACCTGCCGTGTTCCGCGGACGCAATGCCGTCCAGAATGTAGAGCAGATGCTGGAAATTCTTTTCCTGATCGTCATCGAACAACAGATAGCGGGTGTTCCGGCTGCTGTCCACCGTTTCCTGCAGCGCTTTTTTGTTGTCCGCGTACTTCACCAGCTTCTCGGCGTCCTTCTCGGCATCTTTCCTCATTTCTTCCGGTGCGGACTGAAGGAAAGCCTCTGTGTACCGGTTCACAGTATTCGCCACGACCCTTACGACGCCGTGCGATGCCTTTATGCCCGGGCGCAGAAGGAGCGGTGCCTCATCCAGACCGTACTTGCTGCGCAGTACATCGTAGGCTTCCTTGCAGCCGAACCGGGCCGCCCGGAGCATCAGGCCTTTGGCATCCAGCGTATGCTCCGGGCTTTTGCAGCCATGGTCGGAGCAGCAGAGCGACAGCCAGTAGTACGCTTCGCCCAGCGCCGCATCCGGCACGAACCACAGGGTGATGATCTCCTCTGCAGCCTTGCTGCACTCCGGATATCTATTATCGGAAAACGCTTCCCGGCACTTCTGCAGCAGGCTTTCGGCACGGTCCCCGTTATCGTCCAGCGCGATCCCGCCGCCCGCATCCGGCTCTGCGGCTTTGCGCTCCTTCTGCCGGAAGAGAAGGTTCGCAAGGGCAGACGCCTTTATCTGTCTACTCCAGCAGGGCCATGTCATGGCAATGATGGTCAGGCAGGCCAGAGCCTCTTCCAGTTCCAGCTTCTGAAGCTCCTCCGCGCACTGTGCCAGTTGGGGGTATTTTTTGCTCCGTCTATGCAGTTCGTCAAACAGCTCGTCCGCATCTGCGGCAAGCGCCCTGCGTTCAGGGTCGGTCAGGTCTGCCAGCATGGATCTCAGCTTCTCGCAGATGTCCGGAAGCAGCGTGAAGTCGGAAGCTTCAAATCCCGCTTTTCTGGCAAGTTCCAGAATGTTGTCTCCGAGGACGCAATACTGGTTCTCGGCTTCGGCATGGCCGGTAAAGAACCGGCTGGCACTTGCGCTGCCCATCCGTGCAAGGTCGCTCTTGTCGGATACCAGACTGTATTCTGCCGGGAGCAGCCCGCGCAGAAGGACTTGCTGGCTGTTCCTGTCCTCGTCCTTTGGGGCCGCACCTTCCTGCTTTGCAAGTGCTGCCGCCATCCTTTCGCGCAGCTTTGCCGGGAACAGTCCGGCCAGCGTGATGCGGAACGGCCTGTACAGGTATTTCGTATCCATGATGTGCAGTGTCGGAATGTATTTGCCGCTCAGCAATGCACGCGCCTCCCTGCAGCCGAACCGGGCAGCCTGAAGCATCAGCGCTTCGCCGTCGGACACAGAGTCTGTCTTTTTGAAGCCGTGCTCACAGCAGAGCGCCAGCAGATAGGACGCTTCGCCGAGGACGGCATCCGGCACAAGGCTCATGCCGAGCAGTCTCTCTGCTATCTCGCCGCACGCTTCGTAGTCTGCATTGCGGAGCTTTTCCCGGCACTGTGTCAGTAGGCTGTCGGCAGACGCCTTTTCTTCTTTCAGGTGTTTTTCCTCTTTTGTGGGTGCAAAAAGGAGGAATGCAAGGCGCTTTGCGGTCAGCGGGTCGCTCCAGCAGCTCCACGTCAGCGCAGTGACCACCAAATACGCTAGTCTTTCTTCCAGCGAAGGCAGTGCCCGGATCTCATCTGCGTGCGCAGCCAGCTCCGTGTACGGAGACTCTTTGAGCAGTCCGAGCAGCTCTGCCGTGCCGGTGTCAAGGTCTCTCCGCTCTGCTTCCGGCAGGTCTGCCAGTATGATGTTCATCTGCTTCCAGATGCGCTCAGGCAGTGTGAAGTCCGAACGCTGAAACCCTTCTTTCCAGAGAGACTCCCGGATCATGTTATCTCCGACCGCACGATACTGGCTTTCCGAAAGAGGCTTTTCAGGCTCTGTTTTGCCGAACCCTGCTTTCCCGGATCTGGCTTTTTCAACTTTCGGGCCAAGGCGGCAGGTCAGAAAGCGGGTAAACGCATCTCCCTTCAGCTCTGCAAGGTCCGTGCCGTCGGGCATCCGGCGGTATTCAGCCGGAAGCAGCACGCTCAGGATATTCACTTCCGACCGTTCTGCGGTCTCCGCAGCGAGCTTCTTGCGAAGCTTCAGCGGGAGCAGGTCGTTCAGGGTGAGCCGGAACGGTTCATCCCCATACAGATACTTCACATAGATGGTCTTTTTCATTACACTTTCCGTTGCCATAAAGTACCTCCTCGCACAGTTCCGGACCAACCGGAGCTGCCTTCTTTCCCGTTCTCCGGATCTGTCACCAGTATACCATCCTCCCGGCAGCAGTTCAAGGAGTTTCGGTATAAAAACACCCCCTTTCCAGTTTCTCGTTTTCCGTTTTCGCTTTTATCGCAGATTCGTGATAAATCAAAATTATGCAATGACTTTCGGAGTTTTTGCGTTTCTCTTTCAGGATTTACCGCTTTGCTTTTTACCGGAAACTTCTTTTCACGGTATAACCTAGTCAATCCCAAACGACAGACACCTGAAACAAACACAACGGAGGTCAACCACCATGAAGAAACTCAATGCTGCTGTTAACCCGAGCGACCGCATCATCATCGTCGATGTCAGCTCCTGCGACGAAGAGCTGATCCAGTATTTCCTCGTCGAGGCAAAGACCCGCTGCCTGATGGAGCTTGGCGAACCGTTCAAGTTCTCCCTGTCCGTAAAGCGGTATTTCGGCGAGAACGGCCGCACCGTGCGGGAACTGACCAAGTTCAACGAATGGTACAATCCCCGTCTGCAGACCGAGATGAAGCGCATCTGGCGTGCACTGGAAGCGCAGTGTCCGGTCAAGGCCGCTGCGCCCTGCCTCAACAAGCCTGCACGCCGCTCTTACGATGATGAGCGCGCTGCCTGATATCTGCCATCTCACTTTCGGGCTTTCCTTTTCTTGCTTTCGGATGTTCTTCCGAAAGAATCCAATGGAAAGCAGCGAAAGATCTATGATCTAATCAGTCAAACGAAACGGAGGTAAAACACATGACAGAAATTTCTCAGGACACGAAGCGCCGTCTCAAGGACCTCGATCAGGGCAAGACCAAGTCCCTCGGTCTGTTCGAGCGCATCGCCATGAAGTACGCCGGCTGGTCGGACGGCCGCAAAGGTCTGCTCCGCTGCACGGACGGCAAGTGGCACTCCAGTTTCCTCAAGGGTGAGATCGACGCTTACGAGGAATATGGTGCCGCGCAGGTCGGTTACCTGAAGATCGCGGAGGAAGAGCTGTTTCAGCAGATCAATACCCAGTTTGACCGCATTCCCATCCTGCGCCGGAAGCTTGACACGGCAAAACAGCACCTGACCGATGCGCTGAACACCGAGCTGGACACTTCCCGTCGGGACGGCGAGGAGGAGCTGAGCAACGGACAGGTCGTTTCCCGCCGTCACCGTGAGCGTGAGCGGCAGCTGGCGAGATACCGTTCCGAGGTGGATGCGCAGGAAAAGGAGCTGTCCGACGCCGTGGATGATGTCTTCTGCAAGCTGAGTCGTATCCGCGAGGCGTTTGACTCCTGCCAGAAAGTGCTCTCCCGTGTGCGCCAGCACAGCCAGCGTCGTATCGATATCTACTGGCGGACCGCCAGCAAGCATCTGCCAGAGCTGCCCGCTGTTCCCGATGTGGCCTTCAGCAACAAAGCCGAGCAGACATTTGTCGATCATTTCAACGACGTTTCCGCACAGGCAGAAGATCTCCGCTCCCTGCTTGCCGCTGAGATCTGACGAGAAAGGAGATCACCTGATGTTTTTCTTCCGCAAAGACAAGCGCTCTCAGCCGACTGACGATGCGTTTTACGCACAGCAGCCGGTGCAGTCTCCCAAGCCCAAGGAAGGCTCTCTCTGGAAGACCCTCTTTTCTTCCCTGTTCAAGACCGACCTTCCGACGGCATCCGACGATGACGCAGCCCTCAATCTGGTCCACGATTTCCGCAGACGCTCCAATACCCTGTTTGAAGGCTACCGCGCGGTGCCGTATCATACGCAGAAGACCTATGATCTTGAGCAGCTCAAAAAAGCGGATACGGAGCTTCTGGGTCGTATGTTAACGGCGCATTCACTGGACGAGGGCAACATCTCTATTCTCGTCACACGTATCCTCGGCCCGGTGAAAACCGAAATGCTCTATCTGGACGATCAGTCTCTGGATCATTGTGACTTCTATCACCGCCAGGCCAAAAACATGGCTGCCCACAGTACCGACCTGCAGAATATAATTTCTCTTTGCCGCGCAAAACAGGAGGCTTTGCTTGCCGAGCACGAGGAAGCCCTCCGGCTCTGGGACCAGTATATCGGAAAGACAAAGCACCCCGGCAAATCCGCCGACAAGCCCACCGACAACAAACTCAACGATGAGGTATCTATCCATGAAAAAGACTAACATGCCCAACAACGCCTTTATCCTCGAGATGAACGACGGCGGCGAGCTTCTCCGCCGCGACATACACTCTACTACCCTCAGCAAACACAAGCCTGACAGCCCTTTCCTGTCTACGCCTGTTTCCTTCCTTCTCATGGTCATGTGCGTGGTCATTGATGTGGCCTTTTTCCGCAGCCTTTTCGTCCAGATTTCATACGATACACCGTTCATGATCTGGCTCGAGACCCTCGGTTTGGCGTTCGCAGCCGACATCATCCCTGCCTTTGCCGGCATCCTGGCCAAGAATATCGCTCAGGGCCTTCGCCGTGACAAATTCAACCTCGTCCTTCTGCTCTGCGTCCCTTCCGCAGCGTTGCTCGTGAACACCTCGCTTCGCGTCGCCACCGTGTCCCTCAATAGCGCGACCGGGGTCGCCGATGCGGAGAGCATCGCACTGGCGATCATCTCCATCGTCATGCCCATCCTTACCTCGCTGGGCAATTTCGGCATCAGCTACCAAACCTTTGATCCCCTTTCTAACCGGTTGATGCGGGAAGAACTTGCTCTTGAAGAGCTGGACGACACCCTTCGTCGCCTCGATGCCCTGCTGAGCGAAGCCGACAGCTTCAACGAAAACGAACTTCTTGAGCTGGACCACGAGCACCTGCTCGTTGCACAGCAGCAAGTCATCAATGATGCGCTGGAGCGCGTCAATCATGCCGCTCTTACGCTGGCCGAGCTCCTTCAGGATCCTACCTCCACCAATGTGGTCGGTAAGACGCAGGTCAACGATATTATCCAGCAGCTCACCACAGAGCTGAACGCGATCGGCTCTGCCTGTGCGGGCCGCTTCCCATTCCTCACCGACTCCTCCACCGCTGCCGTCAGCTTCCCGCGTGACGCATCCACCACGAAGACCGCTGTCTGAGACGATGCGCGCCGCCTTATCACTTTCCGACATTTGCCTTGTCACTTTCGGATGTCCCTCATCCCACAGGACATCCGAAAACAGGCGCTCTGATATCCTGATCTCAACCGAAAAACACACCCACAACAAAGGAGATTTTTCCCCATGAAAATGCATTTTGTTACCAAGCTCATAGCCGCTGCCGCCACCGCTGCCGTTTTGTTGAGCACCCTGACCGGCTGCTCCGGCTCCATCCACATCAACCCCACCGCTCCCGCTTCTACCGGCAAGGCTGCTGTTGCCTACTGCGTCGGCGCAACCGCCAACAGTAAGGCCATCGATTACAGCTCCGTCCCGGTGCTGCAGAGCAGCCTGCTCACTTCCGCAGAAAGCTACGGTCATTCGTTCATTATTCGGAATGATGGACAGCCCGAGCTGGTTGATTCGACAGATTTCGACATTCCCGAGCAACAGAAAAAAGCCAGCAAAGAGCGTCTCCAGCGCGATGCGCAGGCTAAGGCAGCGGCGGTCTCCGCTACAATGGCCAGCATCAGCGCGGTCAATCCGGAGGTAGACTACCTTGAAGCCATCCGCGTTGCCGCTTCCTGTCTCCGCAGTCTGGATGACACATACACCTCGCGCACCATCTACATCTGCGGCTCCGGCCTGAGCACGACTGGCTATATCAACTACCAACACAATATCCTGAGCTGTCCCGACCCCGCCATCATCGTCAGTCAGCTTCAGGAACAGCAGGCCCTGCCTGACCTTTCCGGCATGGAGGTCGTCTACATCGGTCTCGGCCAGACGCAGGCTCCGCAGGAGAAACTCACCCCCAAGCAGGTCGCCACTCTAACCAGCATCTGGCAAAGCGTTATCGAAAGCTGCGGTGCCAGCTTTGAAAGCAACGAGTACATCTCCGTTTCCACCGACCTGAACAGCGTTGAGCTGCCTCCGGTCTCCACAGTGGCCGTCCCCGCAGATGCCCCCATCACCTTTGATGCAGCATCCACGGATTACAGCCAGCCCGTGGCCTTTACAGAGGAGACGGTCGCTTTCATCGCCGACAGCGCCGAGTATCTGGATCGCACGGCCGCTGAACAGACCCTTCAGCCTGTCGCGCAGTACCTCAACCAGAACCCCTCAGCAGCGTTTCTTCTTGTTGGCTGTACGGCCGGCGAGGTGACGGACAATGAGACGCTCACCCTCTCGAAAAACCGCGCCAACGCTGTAAAAGACACACTGGTCCAGTTTGGCGTCAGCGAGAGCCGTCTGACCACCGTCGGCCTTGGTTCCTCTGATCCCTGGCACGTGGTGGGTGCGGACGCCGCCAACCGAAAGGTCGTCCTGCTCGATGCAGGTTCTGAACTGGCGCAGCAGTTGACATGATATTTTAAGGAGGTTTTCCATGGAACAGATGATCCTTCTCAAGACAAGCAGCGGCATCTCTCAGGCACCCTTGCAGGCAAAGCTGTTGAGCGAACGCATCCTTTGCGTTCAGGGCGAGATAAACGCCGACAGCGCCTGTGACTTCGTGAGCAAATTGATCGAGCTCAATCTCGAATCGACCGACGAGCCGATCACCGTGCTGATCAATAGCCCCGGTGGAGAGGTCTCATCCGGCCTGCTCATGTATGACAGCATCGTCGGTTCGGCGGCACCCATCCGCACCGTTTGTTTGGGCAAGGCCTGCAGCATGGGCGCTGTTCTCTTCATGGCAAGTCCACAGCAGCGCCTGATGCTGCCCAACTCCGAGCTGATGATCCACCAGCCGCTGCTTGGCGGCACCGTTTCCGGAAACGCTTCCAGCATCCGCTCCATCAGCGATTCCCTGCTGGAAACAAAAGACCGGATCAACAAACTCATCTCCAAACACACCGGCAAGAGCCTGCAGGAGGTGGACGACGCAACGTCTTATGACCACTACTTTTCTGCCGGGGAAGCCATCGACTTCCATCTGTGTGATCGCATCATCACTTTTTCGGAGCTGATCGAGCTGCTCCGAAACGAGGAGGAATGATTCATGATCAAACTCAACACTGCCACCCCCGAAAACGACAATGCCAAGGGCACAGACGACCAGATCATCTTAGGCGACGGCTGCATATACAGCAGCGACAGCCGCGAGACCGGCCTCAACAACAATGTTCTCGTCGTGGGCGGTTCCGGCTCCGGCAAAACGGTCTCCATTGCAGAGCCGCTGCTCCTGCAATCCTATTCACGCAGCATCATTTGCACCGTCACGAAGCGTCGCATCGTGAACCAGTACAAAAAGCTGCTGCAAAGCCGTGGATATGCGATCTGGGATCTGGACCTCGTGCATCCGGCAGAGAACGCCAACGTCACCTACGACCCCCTGCACTACATCAGGAGCTATTCCGACATCACTTTTTTATCCCACTCCATCGTCAAAGCAAACCCCCAGAAGCAGCAGAACTCCAGCGCTGACCCCTACTGGGACGAAGCGGCCACATCCCTTATGAATGCGCTCATCGGACTTGTTCTGGCGACCGATAAAAACGCCACCTTTGGCGATGTCCTTGAGCTTCTCGACACGCTTGTCTTCATCGATGACGACGCCGGCGGCATTCAGACGACCCTTGACAGGAACTTTGAGCAGCTGGCGAAGCAGGCTCCCAAGAGTTTTGCCGTCAGCAACTGGAAGAGCTTCTGCAAGCTGCCCATCAAGACGGCCGGCTGTGTGTACGGCACGCTGCACGCCACCATCGACTCCGTGTTCACGCCTGAACTGCGCACCATGTTCCATTTAAACAGGCCGATCGATTTTGAGCAGATGGCCCGGAAAAAGACAGCCCTCTTCATCACTTCTTCTCCGGTCAACCCCAGTCTCAACTGCTTCATCAGCATGCTCTACGCGCAGCTATTCAAATCCTTGTTCGAGTTTGGGGAAGAGCAGCCCGACGGCCTTCTGCCCATCCCGGTGCATCTGCTGGCTGATGACTTTGCCACCGGCTGTCCCGTTCCCCTGTTCGACCATTACATCTCAGTCTTTCGTGAGAAGCGGCTTTCTGTCACCCTTCTCATCCAGTCCGAGAGCCAGTTGAGCTCCCTGTACGGCGATCGCTCTGCGACCACCATCATCAACAACTGCGACAGCTATGTTTTTATGGGTTCCAACGACCTGCTGACCGCCCGGAACATCTCGTTCAGAGCCAACCGGCCTGTGGAAGATGTCCTCCACATGAAGCTTGGCCGCGAGATCCTGTTCCGACGCGGCTCCCGGCCGAAGTTCGTGAACCGCTACAACACCTATGCGCATCCGGCCTACCGGCAGTTCATTGCCGAGTCCGCCGGGGATATTCATGATTCTCTGGCGAAAGGAGCCTGACCATGGACATTTCCGAAGAAAGCAGCCGCCACACCGCATTCGTGCAGAGCATCTTTGTCGGCCCTCTTTCAGACGACAGCGAGAGCCGCCCATGCTCCGAGCAGCAGGCCGCTCTGCTGGCACAGCTTTTCAGCCGCCAGTGACAGAGCGCGTGGCCCTGTCCCCATCTCATCGCAGCGGCCGCATTCTTTTTTCCTTGAACGCTCCCACTTTCTGAACTGCCCGTTCCGGCCCCCGTCCGAAAGCAGCGGACCCGATACACCGATGCTGTCCAAAACCGATCCCTTTAAGGAGGCACGAATCTATGAAGCAAACGCTCAATCGCCCTGTGGCACAACTCAGCGTCGCAGCCGGAGGCATCCTGTGGTTCCTGTGCAGCATCCTGTATTCCACCTGCAAGGATCAGCTGCCCGGCACCCTGCTGATCCCCATCCTGTGCTCTGTCCTGTTCGCGGCGCTTTTCCTTGTCATATGGCTTGGTTCAAAGGCGACCGGCTCCTTCGACAGGAACAGCCCGCTGTACTCCGGCACCGGCTCCATGCTCGGCCACTTCGCGCTCTGTCTGGCAGGCGTATTCTGCCTGACCATGCTCTGCGAGTTTTTCTACGAGCTTGACCCGGAACAGCAGCCCACCGAACCAACCAGCTACATCTTCGTGATCGACGAGTCCGGCTCCATGGAGACGAATGACCCCGACGGCAAGCGCTATGACGCCATTACTCAGATCATGAACGCTTCGGACAGCTCCCTGCCCTATATGGTCTATGCCTTCGCAGGCGGCACAAGAGTCGTGCGCGACATGGCTCCGCAGAGACCGGACGAGACGACTATCCCAATCAATACCGAGGCCACCGGCACCGCGATCGTCGGTGCCATCCGGAACATCCTGCAGGACTACAAGTCCGGCGGGTGGGAAGGCGGCCAGAACCCCAGGATCATCTTCCTCACCGATGGCTACGCGACCGACCTCAACAGCAGACGCATCTTCTTCAACCACACGCGGCAGCTCAACCGGGCGCTGGCCGAATACAACTCCCTCGGCATCACCATCAGCACCGTCGGCCTCGGTTCCGTCGATGAAAGCCTGCTGCAGAAGATGGCAGACTCTACCGGCGGCGTGTTCATCAGCGTGGAACAGGCTGCCGACCTTGCCTCCGCCATGGAGCAGGCCGCCCTGTCCTGCTCGGCGCGGAATTTGTTGTCCACCCGCCATATGCGGAGCACGAACGCGCTGTACGCCCTGTTCCGCATCTCCGCACTGAGTCTCATCGGCTCTTTCATCGGCGGTTCTCTGGCTCTGGCCTACATGAACGATGCAAGCATCCCGCTCATCGTGAGAAGCAGCGCAGTCAGCGCCATTCTGGGCAGCATCCTTTTCGAGGTCGGTGTCCAGAACGGCGGCTCGCAGAGCTTTTTCTGGTTTCTGCTCTGGCTCCTGTTTGCCGCAACGTTTGGCTACTGTCCCCGCAAGACCCGCCGTCCGAGTGCGAGAACGAATGTCCTCTCCTGCCAGAATGTATCCGGCATCCTCTGCCAAACCGGTGGTAAGCAGATGCCCGTATAACCATCTGGTGGAAAACCTTGGTTCCGATTTTCCATCCATGCTTCGCATGTGAGAGGTGGTAATTTTTCCAGACATAGAATCAGCCCGTCTGTGGGCCACCGAGTAACTCCGGTGGATGTCACAGACGGGCTGATTTTATGGACTGCCATAATATATGGGTTACTCCAAATCAAAACAGTTTTTTTGCTGTTCCATAAGAACCGTCATAATTCGCTCTTTCAGCAAAAAGTGGAACTGTTTCGGATAGTGATCCAGAAACTTATCAAGAATTGCTGCGATGTCTTCCCGTTCAAAGCTCACTGAAAGCTGTTTTCCGTACATAGCTTGTGCCGTATGAACTGTCTGCGTAAACCGGGATTTGAACGGAAGGCACTGCGCCTTTGTCAGATATGCACGGCTTTCAATTTCAGGGCTGTACAAAGCAAAATCCAGTAAGAAGGAATCCCCGCAGTCAAAAATCGGGCAGGGCTTATAACCTGCTCTATTACATTATACTGCCGCCTGCAAAAAAGGCACCAACGCAAAAAGCCCCTGCGGGCAATTGCTCGCAGGGGCTTGGGTTATGCGCCGGTGTTCCTCACACTGGCATAACGGTTATTCAATTTCGATGAGATTGGGGTTTGCAGGCAGAGCCTTCTGCTGCTGGGGTGCAGGCAGCTGGATGTGCAGGATGCCATCCTCGAACTTTGCGTGGATATCCTCTTTCTTTACGGCATCGCCCACATAGAAGCTGCGCGCGCAGGTGCCGGAGAAGGTCTCGCGGCGGATGTAATGACCCTTCTCATCCTTCTCATCATTGCTGTGATTACGGACGGCCTGAATGGTCAGGTAGCCGTCGTTCAGTTCCATCTGAACGTCTTCCTTCTTGCAGCCCGGCAGGTCCACGGCCACATCGTAGCCGTTCTCGGTCTGCTTCACATCGGTCTTCATCATGTTTGCACCGCGCTTGCCGAAGGTCTCACGCTCTTCACGGTTCATTGCACGCTCCAGCGCGCCATCGTTCCAGAACGGATCAAAGAAATCATCGAACAGATTCTCATGGAAAACAGCAGGCATAAACATAAATCATTCCTCCAATCCCGGCGTTCGGGTCGGGTAAAAAATCCTTATGTTGTTCATTCGGAAAGGCTTTCCGGGGAGCCTTGCGGCTCTCTCTTTTGCCCTTCCTCCTGAGCACACCATAGTTATAGCACCAATTTTTAGCACTGTCAAATATGGAGTGCTAAAATTCACAGAAAGATAATTCTTTGATAATCTTTCATACAATCTTTCGGATTTTCCGTCCTGTATTCGTCCTTTTTCTGGTCTCACACAGACCACAGCATTTTTTCGTTCCTGGACCATCCTGTTTTGGCTTGAACTTCTATGATTATTCTGATAGAATTATCATAGAATCATTCAAGGAGGGATGAATATGATCATTAAATCCTCGACCACTCTTCGCAATGATTACGGAGCCATCTCCGATTTGGCGCATCACGAAGCAGAACCGATCTATATCACCAAAAACGGCGAAGGTGATCTGGTCGTTATGAGCATTGAGGCATTTGAGCAGCGGGAAGAAGCCATCCGGCTTCGCGCAAAGCTGGAAGCCGCCGAGAATGCTCGTCTTTCCGGGGCACCGTCCTACACTCTGGACGAATCCAGAAAGCGGCTGGAGGCGCTCTATCAACGTGGCTAAACTGATCATTCTGGAGCCTGCACAGCGTGAACTGGAAGAAATTGCAATTCTTCACATGAATCTTGTAGGCCCCAATTCAGCCCGCAAAATCACCAACCTGGTCCTGGATACCCTTTCCCGTTTGGAATTATTCCCCTTGTCTGGCTCCCTGCCAGAAGACAGAGAACTTCTCAAAAACGGTTATCGCTATGTGATTGCAGGAAAGCATATCTGTATTTACCGGCAAATTGCAAATATCGTCTATGTATATCACATTGCCCATGGTGCAAGCAACTATCCGCTCTTATTCAAGCGACTTCTGCATGAAGAATCTTCTGCCGACAAATAATTTTTCCCATCCACATAACGTGTGGATGGGATTTTTTGTTTAGGAGTCTCTCGGAAAAAGGCGTTCTCACCCTTCCATCTTCTGGATCACCGCGCCCAGCCAGCGGCACAGGGTCTCCCCGGCCTGATTGGCGATTTCCAGCACACGGGCGTGGCTGTGCTTCACAGTCTGGATGCCGGTGGCCATGTTCGTGATACAGCTGACGGCCAGCACCTTCATACCCAGATAATTGCAGACCATGGTTTCCGGCACGGTGCTCATGCCCACAGCATCAGCACCCATGCCCGCAAAGGCACGGATCTCGGCGGCCGTTTCGTAGCAGGGACCCATGAAGCCCAGATAAACGCCCTCTTGATAGGGAATGCCCAGCTCGTCGGCGGTCTGTTTGGCCAGATTCCGCAGTTCCAGACTGTACGGCTCGGTCATGTCCGGGAAACGCGGGCCGAAGCGCTCGTCGTTGGGGCCGATGAGCGGGTTCGTACCCATCATGTTGATGAAGTCGGTGAGGAGCATCAGGGTGCCCGGCGCAAACTCCCGGTTGATGCCGCCGCAGGCATTGGTCAGCACCACCTGTTCCACACCCAGCAGTTTCAGGACATAGAACGGGTAGCAGACTTCCTTCATAGAGTAGCCTTCATAAAAGTGGAACCGTCCTTCCAGCGCATAGACCTCTTTCTCGCCCAGCTTGCCTGCCAGCAACGCACCTTTGTGGCCTGCTACTGTGGACACCGGGAAATTCGGGATATCCTTGTACGGCAGTTCTTCCGTTTCGGTAAAATCAGCGGTCAGATTACCAAGGCCGGAGCCGAGCACCACCGCGATTTTCGGGCGTTTGGTGGTATGCATTTTGATATACTCGGCGCTTTCCTGTGCTTTTTCATAAAGATATTCCATAGGTTTTCTCCTTTGCTGTTGTAGGCATTCACGCTTCCATTCGTTCCTGTAGCTGTTTTACCGCGTCTTGCAATACATTGCTGAATTGCTTCAGGTCATCTTCCGTGATAATTTCCTCATGCAACAGATCGACCAGCGTATACGGCAGATCCGGTTTACGAAGTTCCATCTGAACACCCAGACTTTTTCGATCCTCACGGATACGTCGATTCAGCTCCCAGAACTTATCGGATGCTAGACCATCCCCGTTCAGCAGATCAATATATTGATGATTCAGCTTTTCAATATAGGATTCCTGCCAATCTCCGATTCGATTTCTGAACAATTTCCAATCTGATTTTGAGTAGTCCATCTGTCAGCCCTCCCTCCCGTTATTCTATCATTTTTTCACGCGATGGGATAGGGAAAGCAGCGATATTATGCCGGGATACGATTACAACAACTTCAGAATTTATTTATCTACGATTCCAAGATATGCGTTAATTTCCACGATTTCGTCCCCGCTGACCTCCACCAGATCCTCAAACGGAACGACTACCTTTGCGATTTGCAGGGTGCGGAACACCGGGTCGATGCTCTCTACTCGCCCGGTCAATGTAACATAGTTACTTGCCCTTGATGCCCAGCATGGCCTGCGCCCAGCTTCATCAGGGTGTCGGCATCCACCGGGATCTTGTCCTCAAATGCTTTCATCACTGCCTGTGCGCAGTTGCACTGTCCGGCAGCTTTCCATGCGGCAGCCTGCGCTGCCCGTTCTTCGATGTTCATTTTTACATTCCTCGTCTTTCTTTCATAAATCAGATATTTATACGTCCTGCTTCTTTTTCAGTGCTTCAAAGTGATACTGGGGCTTGCCTTTGCTCTTTTTGCCGTACTCGATGGCCTCTTTGGGGCAATAGCAGATGCAGGCCATGCAGTGGGTGCAGTGTTTGCCCCAGACCGGCTTGCCGTTTTCCAGCCGGATATTGTTCAGGGGGCACAGCTCCACGCACTTGCCGCAGCCGATGCAGGCATCCGTTGCCCGGAAGGCATCCGCCTTCACAAAAAAGCGATAGAACGCCGGGTTTACCGGGCCGCTCATAAAGCGGTCGTAGAGGGTGTCTCTCAGTGGAGAAAATTCCTGCCCGGCTTTGAGCCGGGTCAGTATCTTCTGAAGCGCAGGCTCTGCCTGCTCCACGATACTCCGGGCCTGCTCCTTCCGGGGCGCATTGAACATGGCAATGTAGTTTTCAGGCATAATGATCCGGGCTGTGCCCATATACTGCAGCTGCTTTTGCGCCGCAAGCTGCCAGTTATAGCCTGCCGCATTGCCGATCTCGCTGCCGCAGTCCATCACAAACCAGATGCGCTCTGCCCCGGTCAGC
>ERZ1034949.396-NODE-396-length-29331-cov-45.736883_pt1 | contig 29331 bp, 29 predicted proteins | sample MGYA00520590_ERZ1034949 | MGnify/ENA primary metagenome ERZ1034949 (study PRJEB33766, sample SAMN09781752) | gut metagenome | biome: gut microbiome | host: Homo sapiens | place: Madagascar | study: EMG produced TPA metagenomics assembly of the PRJNA485056 data...
ATAGAAAAGCAGTTGTTGCCTCTTACCGCAACAACTGCTTTTTCTTTTACAATATCATCAGCTATTCTACTACAATACTTACTGTATTATAAAAAAAGCATCCTCCTTCTTTCTACATCTCCTTAATCTCCAGCGTTACATCATGGCCTCGCCACACCGCCTTCTTGATGCGCTCGTAGAGGGTGGTGAAAAGCGGCTGGCTCTTCAACACATAGCCGGGAGCATGAACCTCGCCCACCAGGATGCTGCCCCTGCCCATCGTAAACGGACCATTGCCCGGCTGAATCATCGCACATGGCAGGGAGGTGAAGGCAGAAACATCTCCAAACTCATGAGAAAGACGCGCCTTGCAGCATAGCTCACACTGAGAGGAATCCATCGGAACCAGGAACGGCATCTTGCGACGGTGATAGATGCACTTGCCAATGCACACACGATACTTTCCTGCCGGAAGGCAATCTGCCTCACGCTCCACGGTGCCGCATACCTTCACCTGCTCATCAAACTCACTATCGTTCACATTCTCAGCCTTGAGCAACCCCATAATGGTACCACGCTCACGAATCATTCTTTCAACATACAAATTCAACATAGCAATATTATTTTAAATGATGATTATTAAATGACTATTTTTAATTATTACCTATAAGACGGATATAATACTCCGAAAAGTCCTTACATCCTTTAGGCAACTGATGACGAACCAGCTGCGGCAACAGATCCTTCAACTGCAGATACAGTCGCTCTCCAGGTTCATCGGCATCAGGGAAGATATGGAGATTCAAGTCCTGCAAGGGGCGAAGATCCTCTTCCTTCAGCAAGGTGGCTGATGGTATGGCTATCGCCTTATGCCCGGCACTCATCATCGCCCAGCAATCCGTACAGCCTTCCGTGATGAAAAGAGGCTCGCCGGGCGACAGCCAGTTAAGTATCTGAAGATTGTAAACATGGCACTCCGAACCCTTGGGAAACTTGAACCTCGCTACCCCCTTGGCTCGCGCAGCCTGCTTGCTCCCAGCCCCATTTTCATCAGTACCCAGATAGCGGCTCTGCACGGAGAGCAACCTCCCTTCCCGGGTATAATAAGGAATGAGCAGGGAGGGCGCATCATAGAATGGCTTGCCGAATCTTCTGCACGGAGTAGGATCCGAGATACTCGAAACATGGCACCACTCGATGACTTCTCTTCTCAACCTTCGCTCTTCCAGCAGGAAGTGTTCTGCCTCGGCATTGAGCACAGGATGCGACACGTAGAGATTGAGATATTCCGTATCTACAGCAACGGGGCGAGATGGCTCCATAGGCAGAACCTTTCTGGGCTTCACATCTGCGAATCTGCCAGCAGAGTTTTCATATCTACAGCCACGATCGCCTGTTCTTCCGTCATCCTCAATATAGAGTCCGAATGCCTGTGCAAGCCAGCAGCAGGCATCATGAAAATTGAGATTCATCCTGTGCATCACGAGGTCGATGGTGCCCCCATGCTTGCCACATACGTAGCAATGATACGTATTGTGGGAGGTTGAGAAATGAAGGCTCGGATGAGAATCGTTATGGAAGGGACAGATGGCATTATGCCATCGCAATCCCATTCCCAACGCATCGGCAACCTGCTCTATCGGCAGGGAGCGAAGCTTTTCTATCATTACTTTATCTATCATAGTTTATCTCATTATAGTTCTTTACATTATAATATCTGCTAAAATCAGTACTTGAAGTACAGAAACACGAGCTTCAGGAAGAAACCTACTGCTTGAGTTTGCGGAACTGATTCTTGTCAACCTTCTCTATCCATCCCAATTTTACCCAGCGTGAAATCACGTTCTTGGCAGGTGTCGTCTGCTCCAGATGCTCCAGGGTTACCTTGAGCAGATCGCGGGTAAACTCAGAAGGGAGGTTCTCGAAGAGATGGCTCGGGCGGTAATCCGTAACCACATGGTCGGCATTGATCTGCTCATACACTGTACCCCATTTTGAGATCATATTATAGAGGGTATAGTCGGCCATGGCAAGATAAATCTGCTTCACCCATTTGTGGATAGTTTTCTCGTCCTTCTTTCCCTCCAGCTGATAGAGATACTGGCAGAGGCAGGCGATGCGGAAGGCTGATACGGAGCTACGCTTGTAGAACACATCGAGTGCCTTGGAGCAGGATTTGAGAGCCTCTACACGGCGCTCACCACACCATTTGGTGATGGCAGGTTCCAGCCATTGGGTATCGAGCATCACCTCGGGCTGCATCGTTGTTTCGTCCTGATAGGTGGCTGCCATCAGCTGCTCGATGGTATGGTCGATTACCTGCTGCTGTGCTGGCGTGATGACCTTGAGTGTAGGCGGCTCGTCGCCGATATGACTCTCCAACTGGCAGAGGATGGTGCGGGTGATGTTACCACCCTCGATGGCATTCTTGTCCATATAGCGGTCGATGGCGGCAGGCGTTCCGCAGAAGAGACAGTTGAGCAGCACATCCACCACGGTGCTGTAGGAAGTTTCGCTCAGATAATCCTGACCATAGGTAGAGCCCAGATCGTAGGCAGTCTTCATAATCTGCTTCAGGTCGGAAAAGGCTCGCTTGTTCGACTGGGTGATGGTGGAGAGTTCATCGGCAAACATGAAGAGTGTTCTGGGAGCGCCATATTTCACTACCGGTGCATCGGCACGCTTCATCAGCATAGTGATACTTACGCTAGGAGGAAGGTTTACAATATCTGTCTTCGGTTCCGGAGGCAGTTGTCCATCCTTTTTTCCCTTTCTTCTTTTCATTTCATTATACTTCTGCTCCGTTCTTCTCTGCTCGCTATCCCTGTCGATGAGTTTCTGCATGATAATCTGCTGCACGTATCTGGCAAATGATTTTCCTGAGCTCTGGTCGCCGCAGACTATCACTTGCAGGAGGCAGGTGGATGGTGTCTGGTCGTACACATACTGGAATCTCAGACGTGGAGCGTAGGTTCCGAGAGCCGGAGCACAAGCCACGAATACCAGTGTACGGAGCACCTCGGGAGCATTGCCCACCAGTTCACGGAACACGGGTGGCAAATCCTTGGGTTTAGGCAGACGATGCGCCTTGTTCTGCCAGGGCAGCATGATGAATTCATCCTCTTTTCCTTCGCCAGCCTGAGGATTGGAAAGCTGGGCGGCTGCAATCTCCTGGAGATTGTCGGGCTGCAAAGAATTCTCGTTCTTCTGCATAATTAAATTGTTTTTTCTGATGCAAAGATACAAAATCCAGGAAGGGAAATCAATAGCTGAAATGGGTTGCCGCATACTGTGCCGCATAATCCGCATAACCTGCCGCACACTTTGCCGCATAGGCACAAAAAAAAGCGGGCAAGAAGCCCGCTCTATTATCCTAAAACTACAGTCTTTCTATCCGTTAATTCAGTTTTATATCTAATAATCTAATCAAAACTCTTTTTTAAACGCCTTTCATATAGATAGAAAGGAATCTCTGCGCCACATGCTGCGCCTCCAGGATATCCATCTGGTTGCCATCCTCGATTCTCCAGTCGGGGTATCTACCCGAAATGCGGGTAAGGCGCCTGCCTATGGTGTCCTCAGAAGGAAGATCCTTCACCCCCACATATTCCTTGAGATAGGTGAGGAATTCATTGGTAGTCTCCACATATGGCAGACCATACCTCTCGTCCTTCGCTCTCATCAGGGCAAGGATGAAGGCATACTGATAGCCCACTCTCCTGCCGAAATAGTTGGCTGTACGCCCCTGGCATTTCTCGGTCTTCATCTGTTCGAAGGCTATCCTTATCCTTTCCTCCTTGGATTTCTGCAGCCACGTTTCTGCAGCCGCTTCCTGATGCCGATTCCTGTCCATGTGCAGGTCTTGATGCTGGTCCTTGTGCTGATTCCTGTGCTTCTGCATCGCCAGCCACTCTTCCAGCGTCATCCCCTGCTGCTCGGCCTGCCGCTCCAGCTCATCGTAGATTCGCTCACGTGCCAAGGCCTCCTCCAGCCCGCTTCTGGCTACCACCGTGGCGCCAGCCTGCAGGGTATAGTTATCGCCATAGTTATGGTTGTTGTATATGTTCATCGCTTGCCTCCTTTCGCAGGTCTGCTTGATATATACACGTTGTCCGGATTGACAGGAGTCACCTGAATGTTGGGATCCAGCGAATTTGCCTGAATCTCGAGTTCGAACGGTATCTCCTTGTTTGAAAGTTCTCCGAGCCCATCTGCCATGGTCAGAACTGCCTGCAGCTTTTTAGAGGGCATGCCTTCATCAGCCACCACACTAGCCCCCGACTCCAGATTGTAGTTGGTACCATAACTGCGCTCTATCTTGTTGCCATTGATGATGGTCACATTCTTGGCATCTGCCACACCCGCCTGCATCAGCTGCATATTCTGCTGCTGCGCGTTTTTCTCCTGTTCCTGCTCTTCCCTATGCTGTTTTCTCAGCTTGTCGCAATTTCTCAACAGCTTGCCGTATTCACTCAGGTCCTGATTACCAAACTGTTCCAAGAACTGCTTAGAATCGAAAAAGATTTCCAGCAGTCGCTTGGCTCCCGGATAGAGTTCATCATCAATTTCTCTCGGATCAATCACCATATTGCCCAGATCACAGAAGAGACCAATCATTCTAGTACTCAAACCCAGGGCAAAGCCTTCATCAATATCCTTACCTGTGAAGGAAAAGGTGAAATCTTTCCCTACGTTTTCCTTCATGAGCTGGGCATCCTTATCCGTGAAATCGAACCGATGCAGTTTGATTCCTGAATAGTCATTACCTGGTGAATCATCCCGGGCATATTTCTCTTTCAGGTCATCTAAGATTTCGATCAGCTGCTTGTTCTGCTGCCTGAGCAGTTCTATCTCCTGCATAGCCACCTTGAATTTCTCCTCATAGGTATCCGCCTTGCCAGCAGAAAGCCCGGAAAATTCACCCTCCTCGATTCTTGCTCTTAAATGATAATCATCAGGATTAGTGACATGGTTGAGGACCAGGAATTCGTGGAATTTAGCCTGCGACTGAGCGTCCCTGTAAATCTTAAGCAGGGAAATGAGGTCTAGCTCGCATAGCTTCTTACGGAAAGAAATCTGGAAATCCTTTCTGGCGCAAAGTTCTTCTATGGGCATAGGCTGAGGATCGAGATTGCGATTACGGATATTCCCTTCCTTTTCGATGAATTCATCCAGCAGCTCATCAATACCCCTTGTATAATGATAAGTGCTGCAAGACTGCCAATCTACAAGATACTCCAGCAGATTATCCGCAAAATCCTTCAGATATTCAGAATTGTCTCCCTGCAACCGGATGATGGCATAGCCTAACCAGCAGATAAGTCTGCAGTCATCCGACTTATCCGGGCAACTTTCCTGTCCGAGAAGTTCAGCTACCCTAGCCCTTACAGCATTCTCCACATCTATCGGTTTAAGATAGCGGTGAGGATACTTCTGCAGCCTCATTCTTATCGCCAGTTCATAGGCACAATCGAAGTAGATGTCTGGTTCGTCAAAGCTCAAGACAGCAGAAGCTTCATTGAAGACGACACCATACAACTCATCCAACACGTGGTTGATGCCAGTAGGGTCGTCAGCCATGTACTTTTCATATCCATTTTCCCCTTTGCCCATATAAATGAGTTCTCGAGGTAGGTCTAATGATTTTATCATTTGCTTAGGAGTTTATTAGCTACAAAGGTACGGAATTTCGCCAAGACCACCAAACATTTTTCCAGTTATTTTGCGTTATCAGCGATATTTTTCCATCCACTCTGTTTTTTCGCTTACTTTTTAATGCAGGAACATGAAAATTGAAAGAAAAAAGCCAGCAGAAGGAATAAAAAAAAAAGGGAAAGGATTGAGAAGATGAGATGAGACGGAAGATGAGACGGAAGATGCCGAAAAGGTCAAAAGGTCAAAAGGTCAAAAGTCACATTTGACCTTTTGCAATATGAACAGATGGAGGATGATATTCCTAAAGGCTTAATGAGAGATGCTATTATTAATAATAAACCATTATATAATGTACGCGCGTATACAATAATAATATATAGAATCTTCTATCATCCTATCATCATAAGCTCTATTCTCTTACAGAAGACCTAGCAGACTATCTCTCTTCCAGGCTTCCACTAAAAAAAGGAAAATCCCAAAAGTCACTTTTGACCTTTTGACCTTTTGACCTTTTGACCTTTTGACCTTTTGACCTTTTGACCTTTTCTGCCAGGGGGCAGAAAAGCATCCCTCTCCCCTCCTCGCCCCTTTTCCTGCGTCGCCACGTAGCAATTCCTGCGTCGGGACGTAATATTTCCTGCGTCGCGACGCAGGAAACGGCAGCTCTATCGAAGGGGATTTCATGCCTCACATCACAACTGCCGGGACAAGCCGATTCAAATGCCGGGACAACTATTGCATTTCGCCCAAAAATGTTGTATCTTTGCATCGTCAATGAAACTCATTGATGGGGCTCGCTGCCGGGCAGGATACCGCGGAACTGCAGGGAGGGGATGCCCGATACAGAAACTGGATTATTCACTAAAAAAGAAAGGAATGAACAAAAATGAAAAAGGAAACATGGAAATCAATTCTGCAGATCATCGTGACTGTACTCACTGCACTCTGCACATCACTCGGAGTTACGAGCTGCATGTAGTGCTCGAATCTTTCACGATATCGAGCTAGACTGAAACTGAATTAACCACTAAAACCGATTCAGACAAAACTGAATTAACCACTAAAATCGAGTTTATTGAAATTTAAATTATTCACTTTAAAAACTATTTGAATTATGGGTATCAAAGTAAAAGCTATCGAGCGCAACGTCGCTTTTGAGAAGGGTAAGCAGAAGTGGGCATACGTTATGCAGGCAGACCTCTACGGTCAGCTTACCCAGAGTAAGGTTATCGAGGAAGCTGCCGTGCGCAGCGGACTCGCCAAGCAGGTAATCAACGCCGCCTGGGGTGCCATCGGAGCGGTAATCACCGCATGGGCCACCGAGGGTCACTCCGTGGCTGTACCGGGACTCGGCTCCCTCCGATTCGGTCTGAATTCTACCGCCGTGGAGGATGTGAACAAGGTGAGCTCTTCGCTCATCAACCGCCGCTACATCATCTTCGTGCCTAACGCCGACATCAAGGAGGAGCTCGCCAAGACCAGCGTCAACATCACCTGCTACGACCGCAACGGCAAAATCGTGAAGCAGGTTACCTCTGCCGACAAGAACGACACCGGGGAGGGTGACAACAAGGATAACACCAACCAGGGAGGAGGTACTTCGCAGGGCGGTGGAACTTCGCAGGGCGGAGGTACCAGCCAGGGAGGTGATTCCAGCCAGGGAGGCAACACCAGCCAGGGTGGCGGTTCTACCGATGGCGACGGTAACGGCGACAACGTAGATTTCTAAAAACAACGCAGATTTCTAAAAACAACGGAGATCTCTAAAATCATCAAGGTGTGCCAGATTACAAGGAAGTGAATCTGGCGCACCTTCTTTTTTTTATCTTTTTCTCCTTAAAAGTGGTCTTTTTGGAAAAACCTCATTATTTATTCAAGTTTTTTTCGTACCTTTGCATGCGAAATCAATAGCCTGGAATATCAAACTGGCTAGAATATCAGATAGACTATAATATGAATATGTATTTAAAATAAGGTATAAGATATGAAATCTCACATCAAAATTTATCTACTTGTCTGTATCGCCGCCCTGCTCCTTACGGGCTGCGATACCGTATTCGATGTTCACCCCTACGATGTTCGCGTTAAGGGAGAAACCGACCTGAATGCCAAGAACATACAGAAGATAGAACAGGCAGTGAAGAGCAAGGATACAATCCGGTTTGCCGTGATCAGCGACAGTCACCAGTGGCTCGACGACCTCGTGGATGCCGTAAATGATATCAACAGACGCAAGGATAGCATCGACTTCGTAATCCACTGCGGCGACATCTCCGACTTCGGCGCTACACGAGAAATGAAGTGGACACGAGAAAGAATGCTGAAACTCAAGATGCCTTCGGTAGTGCTGCTGGGCAACCACGACTGTCTGGGCACGGGCAACCAGACCTATGAGGCCATCTACGGCAATCCCGACTTCAGCTTCATCGCCGGAAAGGTGAAGTTCGTATGCCTCAATACCAATGCCATCGAGTATGACTACTCCCGTCCGGTGCCTAACTTCGACTTCATGGAGGCGGAACGCTCTGCCGATTCGCTCGACTTCGACCGCACCGTGGTATGCATGCATGCACCTCCCTACTCCGAGCAGTTTAACAACAACGTAGCGAAGGTATTCAATTATTACATCCACGAGTTCCCTCGCCTGCTGTTCTGCCTGGACGGTCACGGTCATCATACCAAGAAGGAAGACCTTTACAACAACGGCACCTTGTTCTATATGGCAAGCAGCGTACACTTCCGTCAATATTACATTTTCACCATCACACCAAAGGATTATCATGTTGAAGTCATCGATTTTTAAGTTCAGTATATGGGCGCTCCTCCTGCTATCGGCAAGCACTACGGCAAGCGCCGGCGAGGAGGGGTTAGGAAAGGAAAATTTAGGAAAGGAGAGTTTAGGAAAGGAGAGTTCAGAAGAAGATTCACTCACCCGATACGACAGGCGCATCCTCCGCTATCGCAAGCACTGGGATGTGCTGATGCCTACGCAGAGCGTGATACAGACCTGCGGCAACATGGGTATCATCTCGCTGGGTATCGGATGGGACTACGGCAAGCGAAGCCAGTGGGAGACGCATCTGCTCTTCGGCATCGTTCCGAAATATGATTCGGATGAAGTAAAAATGACAATCACGCTGAAGGAGAACTTCATTCCCTGGCGAAAAGACTGGGGAAAGGGATGGCAGTTTGAACCCCTGGAGTGCACGCTGTACCTGAACACGGTGCTGGGTCACGATTTCTGGACAAAGCAGCCTACCAAGTACGAGAGCGGATATTATCCCTTCTCTACCCGAATCCGCTCGAATCTGGGATTTGGCGAACGGTTTACGTATCAGATTCCGAACAACAGGCGCAAGCGCGTGAAGAGCCTCACGCTCTTCTATGAGTTGAGTACGAATGATATCTATTTCATGCGGTTCTACCGCAACGGCAATGCCGGTTTCTGGGATGTCTTCGGACTGTCGTTTGGCGCAAAAATGCAGATACTCTAAGTTTATTTTAAAAGAAAAAAAAGATGGAAACAGAAGAGATTGTCCATAAGCTGGAGGCGAAGGGCATCAAGCCCACCTCCAACCGCATACTGGTAATGAAGACTCTGGTGAATGAGCAGAATCCGCTGAGTCTGAAGGATTTGGAGCAGAAGATGGTATCGATGGACAAGTCGAGCATCTTCCGCACGCTGACGCTCTTTCTGGAGCATGATGCCGTTCATGCCTTCGAGGATGGAAGGGGGATATTGAACTACGAAGTGTGTGAGGAGGAAGGAGAGTGTGATCATCATGATGGTCATATTCATTTCTACTGCGAATCATGCCACCGTTCGTTCTGCATGGAGGATATCCATATTCCGAGCTTCGAATTGCCGGAAGGATTCTATCCCCACTCCATCTCCTTCGTCATCAAGGGAGAATGCCCTGAATGTAGGAAGAGGCTTCGCTGAAAGCAATGCATATTCAAAAGAGAAAGAGGGGGTGTCATTATTCATCGGATTACGCGGAATAAACGGAACCTTAACCGCCTTCATCGGATTACTCACGGATTTTAAACGGAAACTCGACCTAGCGGTCGTGGCGATACCCCCTAAAGCTGGAATGCGAATGCGCTAGCCCAATGGCCGTAAGGCCAAATCCGTTTAAATTCCGTGCGTAATCCGTGGAGCAAGAATGTTCCGTTAACTCAGCGTAATCCGATGAAGAAAAACGATGAAGCAACAAAAAAAGCTCCGAAGAAAGATGAACTTCTTCGGAGCTTTTTTGTACACCCTTAGGGATTCGAACCCTAGACCCACTGATTAAGAGTCAGTTGCTCTACCAACTGAGCTAAGGGTGCAGCAAGCTTAGCATTTGAGTTATTTCTCAAAAGCGGGTGCAAAGGTACAGTTTTTTTCTGATACCACCAAATTTTTCGGCAACTTTTTTCTTTTTTATGCGCATTTTTATGATTTTCCATACATTTTCAAGAGAAAAAGTGTATCTTTGCAGCCACTTATACATTATTATATATGTAGAGCATCAAAGAACATAAGAGAATATAAGAGAAATCTTATCAATTAAGAAATCAAAAACATAAGAGAATATGAACGGAATATACACTATCCTGCTCCTCGTGCTGAGCAACATCTTCATGACGCTCGCATGGTATGGACATCTCAAACTCCAGCAGACGGGCACCAGCAGCAACTGGCCGCTCATCGGAGTCATCGCCTTCAGTTGGGCGATCGCCTTCTTCGAATACTGCTGCCAGGTACCAGCCAACCGCATCGGATTCATCGACAACGGCGGTCCATTCAATCTGGTACAGCTCAAAGTGATACAAGAGTGCGTGTCGCTCATCGTCTTCGCCATCATCGCCAACCTCCTCTTCCAGGGGCAGGGCCTGCATTGGAATCACTTTGCCGCATTCGTCTGCCTCATCGCTGCCGTGTATTTCGTCTTCATGAAATAAATGAGTTTACTTTAAAGAAAAACAATTATAACAACATAAAAGAATAACCGACAATGGAAAAGAAATTACGTGTTGCTTCCCTCTGCGTGCAGGGAGGCTATGAGCCGAAGAACGGCGAGCCGATAGAAGTGCCTATCTATCAGAGTACTACATTCAAATACGACAACTCTGAGGAGATGGCGATGCTCTTCGACCTGAAGAAGGAGGGCTACTTCTATACCCGACTCCAGAACCCTACCAATGATGCTGTGGCAAAGAAGATCGCACAGCTCGAAGGTGGTGTGGGCGCCGTATTGACCTCAAGCGGTCAGGCTGCCAACTTCTATGCCGTATTCAACATCTGCGAGGCTGGCGACCACATCGTTACCTCTAACGAAATCTACGGCGGCACCTTCAATCTCTTCGGCGTTACCCTGAAGAAGCTCGGCATCGAGTGCACCTTCGTAAACCCTAACGCCAGCGAGGAGGAAATCCAGAAGGCTTTCCGCCCTAACACCAAGGTTGTGTTCGGCGAAACCATCAGCAACCCTGGCTGTGCCGTGCTCGACATCGAGAAGTTCGCCCGCATTGCTCACAAGAACGGCGTGCCTCTCATCGTAGATAATACCTTCGCCACACCTATCAACTGTCGCCCATTCGAGTGGGGTGCCGACATCGTTACCCACTCTACCACCAAGTATATGGACGGTACTGCATCACAGGTAGGCGGTGTAGTTGTAGATAGCGGCAACTTCGACTGGATGGCGAATGCCGAGAAATTCCCTGGCCTCTGCACACCGGATGAGAGCTACCACGGCTTGACCTACGTGAAGGCTTTCGGCAAGATGGGATACACCACCAAGCTCGTTGCACAGTTGATGCGCGATCTGGGTTCCATCCCTGCACCGATGAACTCATTCATCCTGAACCTGGGTCTGCAGAGCCTGCATCTGCGTATGCGCCAGCATTGCGAGAATGCACAGAAGGTGGCTGAGTTCCTGCAAAATGATGAGCGTGTGGCTTGGGTTCACTATAGCGGACTGAAGGGCGACGAGTATTACGACCTTGCCCAGAAGTACATGCCAAACGGCACCTGCGGCGTCATCGCCTTCGGATTGAAGGGCGACCGTGAGACAGCCATCAAGTTCATGGATTCTCTGGATATGATCAACATCGTGACTCATGTGGCAGATGCCCGCACCTGCGTGCTCCACCCTGCCAGCCATACCCACCGCCAGCTTTCAGACGAGCAGTTGAAGGAGGCAGGCGTTGCCCCAGATTTGATTCGCCTCTCGGTAGGTATCGAGGATGTAGAGGATATCCTGGATGATATCAAGCAGGCATTGAACAAGATCTAAAAAAATCTAGAAAGAATAAAAAAAAGAATCGCCCTGTAAGCGCAAAAGCTTTCAATTTCAAAGCTTTTGCCCTTACAGGGCGTCTTTGTAAATGACCATAAGCCCCAGGGTGTTACCCTGGGCTAGGAGCTTCTGCCCTTTCAGGGCGTGCCGGGAATACGACGAATATTGGTTTAGGGCGTGTTTATACCAATTTAAAAATCTCACTAGGCGTCTTCCGCTTCAGCACTTCCAGCTCGAAGTCCTTTCCGGCAATGATGCCCTTGCTCCTGAGAATCTGCTCCACGGTCTTTCTCGCCAGTTCGGGATGATTATTCTCCTCGCTGAGATGGCAGAGCCATACGTGGCGGAGGCTCGGAGTGGCGAAGTCGGCAAGCGCATGGGCACACTCATCATTGCTGAGATGACCGTTCGGCCCCAGGATTCTCTCCTTCAGATACTGAGGATATTTTCCTGTCTGAAGCATCTCCACACTATAGTTCGATTCGAGCACCAGATAGTTCGCCTTGCCGATGAACTCCTGAATCTCCTCCGTGATGTGTCCCACATCCGTAATCAGACAGAATGTGACACCCTCGTGCTCCACGAAATAGCCCACATTATCCGTACTGTCGTGAGGCACCCCAAACGGAGTAACCCTGAACTCGCCCACCTGGAACGGCACACCTTTCTCTATGATGTGCGCATGATTGGGCACGATTTTCTTTCGGACGCAATAGTTGCGCTCGATACCTGCATGAACTTTACGGGTTGCATATACTGGTAGATGATAGTCAGTACTCAAGCTCCCCACCGACTTTACATGGTCGGCGTGGTCATGGGTAATGAGGATATGATGCACATCCTCGAAGCGCAATCCATAGTTATGGAAGTGCTTCTTCAGGGTTCTGATACCTACTCCTACGTCTATCAATAGCGAATCCGTTTCAGTGTAAAGATAGTAGCTGTTGCCACTGCTTCCACTGCCAAAGGATATAAATTTTAGCATTTTAATTGTTATTTTCCCTGCAAAGTTAGCAAAAAAGATTCTTATTACAAAGTTTTTTACTATCTTTGTGCCCAAAATAAGCAAATAAATAGAAATTTTAAGAATTCGAAAACATGATTAGGAAAACAATATCCTGTATGGCTATCGCCGTAGCAGCCATACTGACAAGCGTTTACACCCTTACGGGATGCCAATCTCATCAGGGTGACGAAAATCAGCTGGAGAATGACATCGACTCATTCGCCACCTACTACTTCAACTGGCAGTTCCCCAAGACTCTGAAGTACTGCACCCAGAGTTCGGAACCCTGGCTGCGCTATGCTGCCAGCAACGTGCATCAGGCGGATGTAGATCTGCTGCGCACCAAGGCTGAGGATGCCACGGTAGAAATCAACGACATCGACTTCAGCGACGACGGAGCGAACGCCACCGTCAGCATCACCGTATATAATTTTCTGCAGATGGACACCATCGGGCAGGAAGCCCACCTCGTAGAAGAGGCCGACTTCCACCTGCCGATGCGTATCGAGAACGGGGTATGGAAGATTAGAATGGTAAACCTACCGCGAAGTGAAAGGCGAAATCACGACTGAGCTTTGGGTGAATAATCGCCCAATGCTCATCCCCACTCTCGTAGGCAGGATTGATAGCCTTCATACCCATATCGAATCGGAGGATGAAATAATCGAAGTTCAACCTCAGACCCATACCATACGCCGCAGCAATCTGCTTGTAGAACTTATCTAACTTAAACTGTCCGTTAGGCTGCTCATCATATTTTCTGAGCGTCCAGATATTACCTGCATCCACAAACAGGGCACCTTCGAATTTCCAGAACAAAGGAGTGCGGTACTCGGCATTCAGGTCGAGCTTCATATCACCCGTCTGGTTGATGAAGTCGATGCGTCCGTCATTGCCCTTGTATCCGCCAGGTCCCAGCTCTCTTACGCCCCAGCCTCTCACCGAGTTGGCACCACCCGAAAAATACCGTTTCTCGAAAGGCAGCACCTTGCTGTTGCCGTAAGGATACGCCACGCCGATGCCTGCATGCAGCGCCAGCACATTGCGGTCGTCGAAGTGTACCAGATGGGTATAGTCGAAATCAGCCTTGGCATACTGGGCATAGGCGATATTGATGAAGGTACGCTGTCCCTGAGAATTTATCTTGAAATTCAGCGCCTTGGAGAAAGCGCTGAGCAGATTGCCCGAAGACTCCACATTCAGTCGGAAGGCATCTATCCCATCGCTATAGGTCAATCCGAATCCCATCTTCATGATAAAGATATCCTCGTAGTTATAGCGCAGGATGGCATTTCTGTTATCTGCATCATCCAGATAGTCGCGCTTGAAAGTCTCTGAAATCCAAGGCATATACACATAGTTGAGGTCGAGCAGGTCGAATCGCCAGTTGAGATGATGGCGGGGTTCAGCCCAGCGGTAGCGCCATGCCATGGAGAAGACGCGACGATGGAACTCCGGACGGTTCTGGAGGTCCCAGGCCACCGAATACTCCGTATTGGCAGTCTGTCTTCTTCTGAAATTCTTAGACAGCAGCGGTGCCACGAAGCGTGGGAACACCAGCTTGCTCTCTATCGAATACTCCTGATAGTTCTGGTCCTGATAGCCCTCCAGTCCGGTGATAGCCTCGTAGGCACCACGCAGCTCGATACTCAACTGTTCGCTACCCCGGAAGAGGTTTCTGTTGGTATAGGTGAGCGAAGCCGCAGCACCCAGGTCGCCAGCCGTATTGGTTCCTTCCGGCTGGAAGGAGATGGTAGAAGGCTTGTTGGTGCTGATCTGGATATTGCAATCGAGCATTCCGCTATCGGGAGCTTCCACGAATCGGATATTGGTATATTTCACCGCCTGCAGGCGTGCGAAATTATTATACGTACGTTGCAGGGCAGAGGCGCTGTAGGGACTTCCCTCCTTCAGGGCAGTGGCATTCAGGAGCACCTGATGGCGCAGGTGGATGCGGTCGCTGTCGTTGCTGAGATAGTTGATCTTTCTGATCTCATATCGCGAGTGCGGGGTTTCCGGCGCATTACTGTTAGCCTTGTAGTTCATCAGATGCAGGGTAACGCCGATGTCTTTGCTGCCCGTGATGGTATCTGCAGAAAAGTGGATGAAATCCTTGTTGAAGCGGAAGTATCCATCATCAATGAGGAGATTGGAAATACGCTTGCGCTCATTGTCCAGCGCCTCTACCGTGAAACGCATTCCCGGTTTCAGCATCTGGTTATCAGGATTATCCAGCTGCAATCTATCCTGTATGTTCTTATCCTCTATGTCATACTCCACCTTGCCGATGAAGAACGGCTCACCGGGATGCAGCAGATAGGTGGCATCCAACTTCGGGGCTTTCTTCCGCTTCCTGCCCTTCGCATTCTCATTCTTTCCATCCGCATTCTCATTCCCGCCATCCATCTCATTCTTGTTACCACCCTTCGCCCAATCCTCCCCGTGAACGGTAGTATAGAGGGATACGCCAGCGTGCAGGAATCCCTGGTTCTGCATCGCCGTGAGCAGGTCCTGGCAAGTGAGTCGAGCCTGGATGGAATCATAGATGACGGGCTTCTTGCTGAACGGGTTTTTAAAGAGTGCAAAGAGCTTTGGCTTCTCTTTCTGTCGCACATACTGCTTGAGCGCCCCTGCATCATATTCCGCAGAGTCGCTCTTCACTTCCACCTTATTTAATATATACTCCCCCTCCTGCACATACTTGCTGGCAGAACATCCAGCCAGAACCAGTGGCAGGGCGAGAACTGAAATCTTCTGTATTTTCAAAATTCTTTCAACACCTTCAAATCGTAATACATAGGAATGGTATATTCACCTTCCTCATCTTCATTAACCAATCGCTTAAAACCATTTCGCTCATAAAAAGGCAAAGCCTCTTTATAGGCATCCACCGTCAAAAAGCGACAAGCAGAAATTGCCGTTTGAGAATTTATGGTCATTTGCTTGATTGCAGATACAAGTTTAGTTCCGATTCCTTCTCCTTGATGATTTCTCGAAATAGCCAATCTTCCGATTTTCATTGCAGGATAACTTCCTAAATGCTTACGATGGGGCATAGTTTTCCTAAGTTTCCTCCAGAGATTCTTCGATACAGTAGTTTGAGAAATTTTATCATTCAACAAACTAAAATATGCCACAATCTCAGTTTCATCTTCCATTACAAATGTATTGGCAATCAATTCCTTATAATAGAATCTAGCATCATCAAGCAAAAAGCCGTTCAAATCGTCATCACCACAATCAAACGGCTTCATTTCCTGCAGGTTTTCTAATCTAACTAATCGTCTCATCTCCTTACATCACAAAATCTGCCATTTGCTTTATCTCTTCATAAGAAGCACGAATACGTTCTTTCTCTTCTTCTGAAGCAGGCTTCACATTTTCTATATTTGCCAAGAATCTCTTGGCATCATCCCCATAAAGGATTGGGGTTTCTTTAATTGGTCGTGCCATAATCATTCCTCCATACTTTATTTGTTATTTATCAGAATATTCAAACATATTAAGTCAGAATATCACCTTATCAAATGCAAAAGTATGCTTTTTTTATTAAACTACCAAAGGTTTTAAGAAAAATATTTTGTATTGTCTGCTTTTTATGCTACCTTTGCATCCATTAAAGATTAGAAACAACAACAAATGATTAGCAAGAATAAGATAAAATACATTCGTTCGCTCGAACTGAAGAAGAACCGCAACAAGGAAGGAAAGTTCGTGGCGGAAGGTTTCAAGGTAGTAGATGACCTGCTCGCCCTGCAACCTGCCGACCTCATTGTGGCTACCCAGGAGTGGCTCCACGGCAAGCACCTTGCGGCTCAGACAGAAGTGATAGAGGTGACCGAGGAGGAACTGAAGAAGGTGAGCTTCCTGCAGCATCCGCAGCAGGTGCTGGCTGTATTCAGACAGGATACCGACTGCAATAAGCAGGATTGCAGCAGCTCTCAGGAAGAGGCGGAGGAGAAGAACTTCGGCTTTTCTAAAATCAACACCCAGGAACTGAGCCTCGCCCTGGATGGCGTGCAAGACCCGGGCAACCTGGGCACCATCATCCGCATTGCCGACTGGTTTGGCATCACCCACATCTACTGCAGTCAGGATACTGCCGACGTTTATAACCCCAAGGTGGTGCAGGCCACGATGGGCAGCATTGCGAGAGTGAAGGTGGAATATGGCAACCTGCTGGCTCTGGTAGAGTCATTGCCTGCAGATGTACCCGTTTATGGTACCCTGCTCGATGGCGACAACATCTATCAGCAGCAGCTGGAAAACCGGGGACTCATCGTGATGGGAAACGAAGGAAAAGGCATTTCGCCTGCCCTTGCCAAGAAGGTGAACCGAAGACTGCTCATCCCGAACTTCCCGGAGGGAAGAGCCACTGCCGACAGTCTGAACGTAGCTATCGCAACAGCCATCACCTGCTCAGAATTCAGAAGAAACTTTTAAGATCAAAAAAGACCCAAAAAGGTCAAAAGGTCAAAAGGTCAAAAGTGATTTTTCGGAATAGTTAAACAGCATCAAATCATATAACTATGGAAGTAAATGAATTATTTAAGCAACGCAGCATAACTGCCTGCATGAAAGCATCCTACAATACCGTAACGAGCGATATCCGTTCGCTCGTCAAGCAGACATGGGTTACTCACGTGCCCTTCGCAGTATTGCTGGCAATCGTACTTTACTTTCTCCTCCCCAACAAATCGCTTCACGATTGGGGAGAAGCGAATCCGATGGCTTCATTCATCCTGCAAACCATCATCTACGCAGCCACCCTCGTGATGGCGGCAGTATCATTCTGGCATCTCCTGCCCCACAAGCAGCTCTGTCCTCAGGGCGAAAAGCGCAAGCCGGGCAGATCGCTGGTCCGCATCCTCCGCCACTTCGGAGGCTTCCTCATGACCTGCTTCCTGGGCATGATGATTGTAGGCATCGCCACCTTTATAGCAGCTGTGCCTACCATCATCCTCATCATCGCCCAGCTCTACTCACAGTTGGGTGCACTCCAGGGCGATCCGCTCGGCGTACCGGGCTATTTCACCCCACTCCTCTTCCTCGTCTTCACCCTCACCAGCCTGCTCATCATCTATGCCCTCACCTGGCTCGGCATCGCACTAGCTTACCAGTATGCATCCTACAAGGTGCAGGATGAGGAAAAGAAAAAACTGAAGGAGAGTCAGCTGCAGATGGCTGTAGCCGGCATAGAGCAGATGGCTGCAGAAGAGGAAAACAAGAAGTATTAATCATATTAACATAAAAGAGATAGAAAGAGACATGAAACAGACTAGATTACTCTTCATCGACCGCGACGGAACCCTGATTCAGGAACCTGCGGACGAACAGATTGACAGCTTCGAGAAGCTGGTATTCACCAAGGGCGTATTCCGCAACCTCGCCTTCATTGCCCAGCACACCGACTACGAGCTGGTGATGGTGAGCAACCAGGACGGACTGGGCACCGACTCCTTCCCGGAGGATACCTTCTGGCCAGTACACAACTTCATCATCCAGACCCTGGAGAGCGAGGGCATCCACTTCGCCAAGCAGCACATCGACCGCCACTTCCCGGAGGATAACTCGCCGATGAGAAAGCCGGGCACGGGCATGCTGACCGAATACATCGACAACCCAGCCTACGATATGGCAAACAGTTATGTAATCGGCGACCGTGAAACCGATGCCCAGCTTGCCGAGAACCTGGGTTGCAAGAGTCTGATTCTCGGAAAAGACGGTATGGATTGGGACAAGATAGCCGAGATTCTCTTTGCCGGCGACCGCATCGCTGAAGTGAAGCGCACCACCAAGGAGACGGATATATACATCAAGGTAAACCTCGATGGCAGCGGCAAATGCGACATTTCTACCGGTCTTGGTTTCTTCGACCATATGCTGGAGCAGATAGGCAAGCATGGCATGATGGACCTCACCATCCACACCAAGGGCGACCTCTATGTGGATGAGCATCACACCATTGAAGATACGGGTATTGCTCTGGGCGAATGCCTGCTGCAGGCGCTGGGCAACAAGCGCGGAATAGAAAGATACGGCTACAGTCTGCCGATGGATGATTGTCTCTGTCAGGTGGCATTGGATTTCGGTGGCCGTCCATGGTTGATCTGGGATGCCGAGTTCCACAGAGAGAAGGTGGGCGAAATGCCAACCGAGATGTTCAAGCATTTCTTCAAGAGTCTGAGTGATGCGGCAAAGATGAACCTCAACATCAAGGCTGAGGGCGAGAACGAGCATCACAAGATAGAAGGCATCTTCAAGGCGCTTGCCCGCTCGCTGAAAATGGCGGTGAAGAGAGACATCTATCACTTCGAGCTTCCTAGCTCAAAGGGAATGCTATAACTTTTAGGCACGGATTACACGGAGGCTGGCGCTATGAGTTTTTTAAGTTGCGCAAGTCAAAAAAATCCGTGTAATCCGTGCCTAAAAAATTAAAACTTTGTCATGAACTCCACGACAATCTTATCCTTTTCTGAAGTCTTGGCAATGCCACCCTTGCGATAGAAATACTTCTCGTAGTTGATACGGATATCGGAGATGAATGGCTTGGCAAGGCTGAGGGTTACACCACCCGTTACACGATGGCGCTTGTAATCATTGATCTTCAAGGAACCGAGTTCGGTATCAGAACCGCCATATCGGGTACCATCACTGTGGTCGCTCATGAAATCATATCTTGCCAATGGCGAAACCTTCTTGATGATGCTCTTCTGGTTGATGACCGGAATGTCATAGCAGATGAAGCCATCGAAAGCATGCACATCGTGGAAGGCATCCTTGCTGTAATGCTTGTAAAGATACTCAGCCTCTGCTATGAAACCACCCTTGTGGAAGGTGATACCCGCATCATACATGTTGACGGTGACATCAGATGGCTTGATCTTCTGGGTACTCAACACCAGGTTCACATTCGGGAAGAGGAACTGAGCCTTGGCAGAATAGTTGACACCCTTGGTCCAGTAATCCTTCTGGTTGGTCAAGCCCGAACCGTTGAAGATACCGGCATTCACCACGATAGGGAAACCAACATTCCAGGTGTATCCGATTTCAGCACCCACGTCGCGAACGTTACCTACCTGCTTGGCGATGAACGAACGGTTGGCAAAGTACTGCTGATGAGGAGAACGGTGAGCATCGATGGTGAATGGCACACGCTCCTGACCGATGGTGAACTGCAGGGTCTTCCAAGGCTTGATGCGTGTATAGGCATCGAGCATCTTGATCTTACCCTCGTCGCAGAGGTCGATTTCCGCCTTATAGCTTACCTGAGGTGTAATATTGCCTGCCACGTTGATGCGGGCTGTACGCACCTCGAATCGTCCCTCCCCCTCTTCGGTCTGGTACTCATACTTTGAGCGGATGGTTCCACCAATGGTCATCGACTTGGTGAATTCCTCAATGCCCTTCTCAACAGAGCTTTTTCCTGAATTCTGGGCATTCATTCCCATCGACACCATCGTGAGTGCCATCAACAAATACATTTTCTTCTTCATTTCTTACCTTATTATATATACACGTAAATCTGATTTTGTTTATTTTCGCCTGCAAAGGTAAGGAGAAGATATTTCTACCGTAAAACATAAGTATTACAAAGGTGTTACATCATACATTTGTAACACTCGTAATACTTCTGTAACACCGGTAATATCATCGTAACACAATCGTCATAAACACGTAATCGCTTTTTCTTTCCTATCTAAAAATATCGCCGTACCTTTGCAGCCGAAAAGAAAAAGGTATTTCTTTAAGGTGAATACAGGGGTCTTGAAAGCTTTTGCCCTTACAGGGCGACAGACCTGCGTCCACAATTACCCAGGGAGATGCCCTGGGCTTGGAGCTTCTGCCCTTTCAGGGCGGTGGGGCTTACTCTCAAATGCATTATAATTAAGTTCTGGCAAACAACATTAATAATATATAGGATGAAGGAAAACAAGAAAGCAATCTTGGAGATTCTTAAGAAGAGTTCCAAGAAAGACGGAAAGTTTGAAAACTTGGTGCTCAATCTCGCTTTGCAGAAGATTGACAGCGACAGTTTCGAGTACGATGGCGATGCAGTTTATACCAACGACAAGAAGCGCCTGGTTTATTGCATGAGTCAGGAGACAAGCTTCACCATTCCAGAGGGAGTGGAAGTGATTGGCGAGATGGCATTCCGTGGCAAGAAGGCCCTCAAGAACGTGATTATCGCCAACAGCGTAAAGGAAATCGAGCACGATGCTTTCTACGATTGTGATGAATTGGATAACATTTATGTACCTGCAGGCGTTAAGGTTGTGAGAAGCTATGCCTTTGCAGAGTGCGACAAGTTGAAGAAGGTTACCTTCGCAGGTACCCCAGAAAAGGTAGGTCGTCATACCTTTGACGACTGCGACCAGTTGCACGACATCATCGTGCCAGTAGGAAGCAGCAAGTTCTTCCGCAAGGAGCTCCACTTTATTGATGGAGACACCGATTACCTGGTTTTGGAAGATCCAAAGAAGAAGGCTGAAAAGAAGGACGTTGCCGAGAAAAAGGCTGAAACTCCTGAAAAGAAAGTCGAAAAGAAGGCGAAGAAAGAGCCTGCAAAGACAAAGTAACTCAAAATAATAAACTAGAACAATCATGACAAGAGAAGACATAATGAAGAAAGCTTATGTAGAGCGCGATATCAGTTGGATGTACTTCAATCACCGTATTCTGCAGGAAGCAGAGAAAGAGTACGTCCCATTATTGGAGCGCCTCTCTTTCCTCGGTATTTATTCCAATAACCTCGACGAGTTCTTCCGTGTCCGTGTGGCATCCCTCAACCGAATGCTCGACCAGAAGCTCGAAAAGGATACCGAAGCACAGATTAAGAAATCTCTCAAAACAATTAATAAACTCAATGAATCTTATTCGAAAGAATACACTGAAGCGGTGGATACAGTTTTCCGAGAGCTTGAAGTACACAAGGTTCGCCTGCTCACCGAAGACCAACTCAACGACGAGCAGAAGGATTTCCTTACGCAGTTCTTCTACGACAAGCTCAATGGTTCTGTCAACCCTATCTGGCTCAACGAGATAGACGACCTCTCTACCCTGGAGGACAACCGCATCTACCTCGCCGTAGAAAAGGCTGAGGATGACAAGAAGAAAAAATATGCCGTGGTAAAGGTACCGGATAGAGTCTATGGACGCTGGGTAAAGGTACCGGCTAGCGATGGTTTCGACAACATCATGTATCTCGACGATGTAATCAGATACTGTCTGCCACTGGTATTCCTCGGTTTCAAGAAGAGCACCTACCGTGCCTTCAGTTTCAAGTTTACCAAGGATGCCGAGATGGAGATGGACAATGATGCCGACTTCGGAACCATGGAGAAGATTGCCCTGGGCGTAAACAGCCGTAAGAAGGGTGAAGCCGTGCGCGTTATCTACGACCAGGAGATGCCGAAGGAACTTCAGAAGAAGCTGCGTGAGCGACTGAACACCAAGGAGTTGGATGCTTCTCTGGCTGGCGGAAGATACCAGAACCACAAGGATCTGATGTCGTTCCCAGATTGCGGCCACAAAGAACTGAAGTACGAAAAATGGGCTCCTATCATGAAGCCGGAATTCCTCTCCAACGAGAGCATCCTCGACCAGATTCGTGAGAAAGACCGTTTTATCAACGTACCATACCATAGCTTCAACGGCTACATCCGTGTACTCCGTGAGGCTGCTACCAAGCCAGAGGTAAAGGCGATCAAGACCACCCTCTATCGTCTGGCAAAGGATTCAAAGGTAGTCAAGGCACTCATCACTGCTGCCCGCAACGGCAAGAAGGTGACTGCCGTGGTAGAGCTTCTGGCACGTTTCGACGAGGAGAGCAACATCAAGTGGAGCAAGCGCATGCAGGAAGAGGGCGTGAACGTAATCTTCGGTGTAGAAGGACTGAAGATTCACTCCAAGCTGCTCTATATCGAGTCAAAGAAGGGCAACATCGCCTGCGTGGGAACCGGAAACTTCCACGAGGGCAATGCCAAGATCTATACCGACTATCTGATGATGACCGCCCGTCCTAAGCTGGTGAACGAGGTGGCTAAGGTATTCGATTTCATCGACCGCCCATTCTCACCATTCCGCTTCAACGAGCTCCTCGTCTCTCCAAACTCCATGAAGAGCCGCATCCTGCGCATGCTCGACACCGAGATCAAAAATGCCAACGAGGGCAAGGAGGCTTGGGTGAAGATGAAGATCAACCACATCACCGATACCGATATGGTTACAAAACTCTATCAGGCTTCAAAGGCAGGTGTGAAGATCGACATCGTGATCCGCGGCAACTGTTCGCTGGTGTCAGGCATCGCCAAGCTCAGTGACAACATCCGCTGCGTGGGCATCATCGACCGTTATCTGGAGCACAGCCGTATCCTCATCTTTGCCAACGGAGGCAAGCCAAGATACTTCATCGGTTCTGCCGACTGGATGCCAAGAAACCTCATCAACCGTATCGAGGTACTCACCCCGGTATATGACGAGGATATGCAGGCAGACCTGCTCCGCACCATCTCTTACGGTATGAGGGATACGATGAACGGCAGAGTGGTAGATGGCAAGGGCGGCAACGAGTTTGTGGAAGGCGAGCCATTCCGCAGTCAGGAAGAACTTTATAAGGCCTACTGCGAAGAGCAGGAGGTGAACGAATAAAAAAATAGCAAATGTCAGCAATGAATTTAGCATCCATTGATATCGGATCCAACGGAGCCCGACTCCTCATCAAGCGCTTCAATCCCGAGGCTATCCGAGAGGAAGACCGCATCAAGAAACTCATGTTCATCCGCATCCCACTGCGATTGGGTAAGGATGTTTTCACCCTGGGAAAGGTTTCCAAGGAGCGTGAGAAGATGATGCTCCACATGATGAAGGGCTTCAAGCAATTCATGAAACTCAATGACGTAGAGGCATTTCGCGCCTGTGCCACTTCAGCCATGCGCGATGCCGAGAACGGCAAGAAGGTGCTCAAGAAGATAGAGAAGCAAACCGGCATCAAACTCGAAATCATCAAGGGTCAGGAGGAGGCACAGCTCCTTTACAACAACCTGGTAGAGAAAACAGACTCCAACGAGGGCAGCTTTGCCTACATTGATGTGGGCGGTGGTTCCACGGAGGTGAGCATCATCCACGACGGTGTGCTCGCCGAGAGCTATTCCTACAACATGGGTACCCTGAGAATGCTGAGCGGCAAGGTGACTGCCGATACCGAAAAGCTCTTCAAGGAGAACCTGACGAGATATGCCGAGCAATACGGCGACATCAGAATCATCGGTTCGGGTGGCAACATCAACAAGTTGAACAAGCTGGCACGCCACAGCAAGCAGGATGCCAAGAACCTGACGCTTGCCGAACTGAAGCGCCTCTACTCGATGATGCAGCCCCTGAGCATCGAGGAGCGCGAGATTTCCTTCTCTCTGAAGGAAGACCGTGCCGATGTAATCATTCCTGCCGCTGAGATCTTCCTCAAGGCATGCGAATACCTGAAGTGCGAAAACATCATGGTGCCCAACATCTCGCTCGCCGACTCCATCGTGGATGGACTCTATGAGAAGATGATGACAAAAACAGAAGAATAAACCTCTTCATCCACAAATAAAATAAAAGATATGTCTATATCTCAAATTTTTATGCTATCTTTGCACGGAAATGTGCGAAGGTAGCATTTTTTTGTTTACCTTCCGCCTCTTCTTGCGTCATACACATAAAAAGAAACAAATGGAAGAAACAGAATTTGAACATATCGCCCAGGAAATGCGCCCCAGGTTGACGGCACATTGTCAACGCTATCTCTCGGCAGGAACCCTTGCCGAAGAAGCCGACGACATCCTGCAGGAAACCCTGGTGAAGCTCTGGAAGATGCGCGAAAGGCTCTCTGAATACCAGAGCTTCGAGGCCTTAGGTATGACGATAGCCAAGAATCTCTGCATCGACCATCTGAGACGCAACAAAGCCCAGACTGCATCGCTGGAACAGATGAAGCATCCCGCAGAAATCTGTACGGCAACCGAGCGTACCGACCAGACCATCATCGGCGAAGATACGCAAAGGCGACTCAACAGGGCGATGGACAGGCTTCCGGATACGCAGAGAAGAATGCTGCTATTGAGAAGCGAGGGAAAGAGCCTCGATGAGATTACCGAAATCTGTGGAGCCAACAAAACGAGCACCAAGACGATGATTTCTGCAGCAAGAAGATCATTGTTGAAAATGATGAAATCATAAACTCTAAAAATGAAAGAAATGAAGAAACTAGAAGATATAACCTATCGCCATGAGCTGATAGAGCGCTACCTCGATGCTGATACCAGCGTGGAGGAAGAACAGGCATTGGGTGATTTCTATCGCCATTGCGAAGATAAGAATTTAACGGATGAGGATCTCGACATCAGAAACCTGATGCTGGGAATGGAGAACTATACTCCGAATTTCCATCAAACAGAAATGGAAATGATGGAAGAATTGGACGGTAAAGAAGAGATGAAAGAACTGGATAGAAAAGAAGAAGTTGATGGACAGCCAGACATGAAAGAGATACCACTTGGAGTTTCAAAGAAGCACGAAACAAGATGGATACGCCTCTCTGCGATACTTCTCGCTACGGCGATGCTGGCAGGACTCATCTTCCTGCTCTTCCCTATCAAGGATTATTTCTCATCCTCTTCTGAACAACAACCTGGCCTTGCCAACCTGGTTCCTACAGAGCAGGTGGTTCGCTCGCAGCCATCTTCCGAGGATGAAGACGGGAACCTGAACGCATACGAAAAGATGGAACGTGCCGACTCCCTCTTCCTGGCTGCAACCCAGGATATCGTGACCCCGCAGGAAATGAAGACAAGCAAGATATCCCTTGCCAAAAGAAAGAATATCACAGAAAGAAGCGAGAAGCATACTGGGAAGACTGCAGGAAATACAGCAGAGACCTCTTCTGACAATAAGGAGAAAACTTCCGGCAATGCCGAAAAGACCTCTTCTGAAACAGAAAGAAGCATTCATGAAGATTTCAATCAGATTTATGAAGTAGCCTCTGCCGCCCTGCCTTCTGCCGAGCAGCTGACCATCAACCGCCAAGGCGATAACATCGTTATCTCAACCCTGGACAACGACGGCAATATGCAGCATTACACCATCAATATCACAGAAACGCAAGATGGTAGTTATCAGACACTTCCATTGGCACAGTCAAACGAATGATAAAACATTTCACGCTGAATTATAAACATTTCACGCTTATGAAAAAGTATATTTTCACTATTGCATTTGCCCTGCTGGGCATAACCAGCAGTATGGCATCCAAGGCAGATACCCTGCGTATCTACAGCATTGACGGTGAGCGCATCCCAAACTTCACCGGCAAGGAGCTTATCGGTAAAACCATCAAGAATTACCGCATAAACACCACCGTCTTGCCGGCACCCAAAAGCGATGTGATAGAAATTCATATCATCACCACTACCACACCTCCTACCCCCAAGCCAGACCCTCACTATCTGATCAAGGGCAGAGAGCAGGAGCTGACTAAAGAGGAATTCAATAAGATTTCTCCCAGCAAGATCAGAGCCATCGAGATCTTGAAAGAGGGCACCAAAGCCATTCAGGAAAGAGGCCTGAAAGACGATGGCAGAAGCTATATCATCGTTACTCTGGAGAAATAACAGACAAAACGTATCCCTTTTTCTTCAGCGACTCAATCTTAACGGTCACATCATGCTGAAGAGCATGGCGGAGATACGTCATCTGCACATTCACAGCCAGGGAGTTGGCATAGCTTACGGTACCCCACACCGCCTCCTGTATCATCTCCTTGCTTACTACATTGCCGATATTCTTCGTCAGCAGACGGAGGATGTCGGCTTGTCGGCTGGTGATGAGCACACGAGAGGAACGGGTGCGAAGCTCATTGTTGTTATAGCAGAAGGTGGTTTCTCCGAAATGATACACCTCCTCTTCTATCGTCTCACTCTCATTCATGGAGAACCGCTCCTCTATTCTTGCCAGCAACTCTTCCGGATAGAAGGGTTTGGCAAGATAATCGTTTGCCTTCAGGGAGAAACCTTTCAGTCGATCATTCTTCTCCGTACGGTCGGTGAGAAAGAAGATAAGTACCTTCGGGTCGATAGCTCTGATGCGCTCAGCCACCTCATAGCCATCCATCTCCGGCATATTGATGTCGAGCAATACCAGGTCGGGCTTCACCTCTGGGAACTGCTCCCATGCCTTCTTGCCATTGCCGGCATAAGTCACATCGTAGCCATGCTGCTGCAGGAAACTCTTCAGCAACATGGAATACTTCAAGTCATCGTCTGCAAATAATATCTTGATCATTTTTTCTGTTGTTTATAGCGTTAAACCGGATGCATCAGGAGTGCTGCGGGATGACAATCGAAATCCTGGTTCCCTTGCCCACTTCGCTCTGCATCATTTTCCTGCCCCCATGGGCCTTCACAATCATATCCACAAAACTCAAGCCCAAGCCGATGCCCGGCTGCATCATATCCGGGTAAGCATTGCTGCGATAGAACTTCGTCCAGACTCTCTGCTGCTCGTCGGGCGAAATTCCGATACCATTATCTGATACAGAAATCATGACTTCCCCCTTCTCGGTATCTCGGCAGGCAACATGGATATTGACAATGTCGCCGGAATACTTCACCGAGTTCTCCATCAGATTGCTGACCACATTCAGAAGCTGGTCTCTATCTCCCATCATCCTATCGGAAGTGCGCTGGTAATCGAGCGAAACATTCACCTCCTTCTGTCTGTTCTTTCGATACACAGCCACCAGATTCTGCAAGGCGGCATGGATATCGAAAGAAGTTATCTGGAGTGGGATATGTTCCTCTGCCCTGATTACTTCACGAAGTTTGGCGAGATAGGCGGTCAAGTTATCGCTCTCCTCTCTTACGGTCTCCATGATAAGGGCATTCTCATCCTTCTCATCTGTCTTTTGGGCAGAGAATACGGATACACACATCTTCAGCGTCTGCACGGGGCGTTTCAGCTCGTGAATCATCGTATGCACGAAGTCGCTTCGCATCTTATCCACCTTCTTCTGCAGGAGCATCACCTTGATGAGATAAGCTATGCTCAGGAGAAGCATGATGGTAACCAGGAGACTTCCTATCATCTGCCACATCATTCCCTTCAGAATGGGCAGCATCGGCACCTGCATCCTCATTTGCATCGACTGATACTGGATAGGATTGAAAGGCACTTCCACCAGCATTTCGTGATGAAACAAGGTAGGAGGCTCTACGATTCTTGTCTGCCACAGACGATGCTTTCCCGTCTTCATCTCTGCCCCGATGAAATCATTGCCCAGTTTCCTACTGATGAAACGGTCAAAATGCGCCTTGTCAAAGCGGGTAAGCTGGTAAGTGATGTAAGTATTCAGGCAATCAAAAGAATTGTTGGAATCCGTCTCACGCAAATCGAAAGTATCTCTCTTCTCCATCACGTTACCGAATCCCGGCTTGATATACACCACTCCACCAATGATTGTATCCGTATCCAGGGGAGAGCAAACCGTAGTACAGGGACCCTTGAAGTCTGAAAAATATGCCGTAACGACATAAGCGATATGTGATTTTTCTTTTACCGCCGCTCCGATTTTTGTCTGATAAGTGACTATTGTCTGTTCCGCCTTTTCGGCATTTTTCTTCCCCATCTCTCCCATCGAATAGGTTACACTATTGTAGAGCCAATAGGTCTGCAAGCCTATCAGCAGGAAAAGAGGAAAGGATGGCGAGCAGCCAGACTTGTTTGATTCTTCTATTCATATCATTTTTTCTTTTTTCGATGCAAAGGTACAAAGATTTCACTATATATAATTAAGGTGAAGCAAGATTATTTTGCCAGCGTAATGTTTCAGTAATGATTATTTGCGATTTTGAGCCCGAAAAGCTGTTCCTTTGCAAACGAAAACAAAAAACAAGGAAGAATATGAAGAAAGAAACAGTTTTATGGGCGATGCTAGCCACCACCACCTGTGCAACAGCACAAAACGGGAAATTCCCGACATCCGGAGTTTCCGCAGACTCGATACAGACGGAAAAAGATTCGATCAAAGCTAACCAAGAAGCTGAGATCAAAGCTGATAAGGAGGCAGAGATTCAAGCCGTAACCGTAACAGGTCATCGCCCGATGTACAAGATGAGGAACGATGCCTTAGTTACCCGTGTCCGCAACACTCCTTTGGCAAAGGAGCCAACGCTGGAAGATGTATTGAAGCACATCCCCGGCATGAAACAAACCGCCGATGGAACTCTGGAAGTAAACGGACTGGGAGCACCCATCATCTATCTCAACGACAAGAAGGCGACTTCTGCCGAACTCTCTCATCTCGATGTGAAGCTGATAGATGAAATAGAACTCATTACCACTCCTGGTGCAAAATATGATGCAACGACG